>VOFL01000095.1_pt1:1860000-2160000 | contig 3225462 bp, 3123 predicted proteins | sample 5384111 | NCBI WGS metagenome assembly VOFL01 (sample SAMN12384731, study PRJNA508395) | synthetic metagenome | isolation source: mock microbial community "Gut Microbiome Whole cell Mix" consisting of 8.3%... | reverse complement strand
TCTACGCATTTCACCGCTACACATGGAATTCCACTCTCCTCTTCTGCACTCAAGTCTCCCAGTTTCCAATGACCCTCCCCGGTTGAGCCGGGGGCTTTCACATCAGACTTAAGAAACCGCCTGCGCTCGCTTTACGCCCAATAAATCCGGACAACGCTTGCCACCTACGTATTACCGCGGCTGCTGGCACGTAGTTAGCCGTGGCTTTCTGGTTAGATACCGTCAGGGGACGTTCAGTTACTAACGTCCTTGTTCTTCTCTAACAACAGAGTTTTACGATCCGAAAACCTTCTTCACTCACGCGGCGTTGCTCGGTCAGACTTTCGTCCATTGCCGAAGATTCCCTACTGCTGCCTCCCGTAGGAGTCTGGGCCGTGTCTCAGTCCCAGTGTGGCCGATCACCCTCTCAGGTCGGCTATGCATCGTGGCCTTGGTGAGCCGTTACCTCACCAACTAGCTAATGCACCGCGGGTCCATCCATCAACGACACCCGAAAGCGCCTTTCACTCTTATGCCATGCGGCATAAACTGTTATGCGGTATTAGCACCTGTTTCCAAGTGTTATCCCCCTCTGATGGGTAGGTTACCCACGTGTTACTCACCCGTCCGCCACTCCTCTTTCCAATTGAGTGCAAGCACTCGGGAGGAAAGAAGCGTTCGACTTGCATGTATTAGGCACGCCGCCAGCGTTCGTCCTGAGCCAGGATCAAACTCTCATAATAAAAGTTAGAACAATCTTACGATTGTTAAGCTCAATTTGTTTGCTAGCATATTGCTTGCTTGTTAAAAATGTTTGTTGTCTTGAATTGAATCAAGACGCCCTACACATTTGGTTCGTCTATTCTTTGTTCAGTTTTCAAAGGTCTACGTTACCTCGCAGCAACTTTTATATCATAACAAACTTTCGTTCGAATGTCAAGAACTTTTTTAAAAAAGTTTTTTTAAGTTGTTTTGCTCGGTTGTTGTCGTCTGTTGTGACAACTTCTATATCTTATCATCTCGTTTGTTATTTGTCAACAACTTTTTTGTTGTTTTTTCAAACTTTTTTCGAGAGATTTGAAATCAAGAATTGTTATTTAATTATTGACTTCTGAATCGCTCAGCTGTGTGACTCGCCTTGCGACATGTAATAATATACCAAGATTTCAAGCATTGGTCAATCATTATTTTCACTTTTTTTAAACTTTTTTTCAATACCGATTATTCTTTCTTATCCGATTAGATAAAGTTCGTTTTTTTATCAGATTACCCATTCTTTTTATTACCCATCTTCGATTTTTTTAGAAAAAAAGAATTGGTTTCAATTGTTTTTCTATTCTTTTTTTATTTAATTTTTTGCGAATACAAAAAAAAGATGCCCTTAAGGCATCTTTTTTTATCTCATTGTTGGGAATAGCAAGACATCACGAATTGATTGTGCATCGGTTAATAACATAACTAGTCGATCAATCCCAATACCTAATCCTCCGGTTGGTGGCAAGCCATATTCTAAGGCTTCGATGAAATCTTCATCTACTCCGTGTGCTTCATCATTTCCTTGTTCCCGTTCTTTTTCTTGTTCTTCAAAACGTTCACGTTGGTCAATTGGATCATTTAATTCTGTAAATGCATTAGCAAACTCTTTTCCGATAATAAATAGTTCAAAGCGGTCAGTGAAACGACCATCTTCTGGATTTTTCTTCGCTAATGGTGAAACAGCGACTGGGTGACCATAAATAAATGTTGGTTGTTGCAACGTATCTTCTACAAATGTTTCGAAAAATTCATTAATGATATGACCGACTGTCATGGCATCTGTAATTTCAACATTATGTTCTTTAGCCAACGCACGGGCTTCTTCTATCGTCATCTCTTGCCAAAAATCTACGCCCGTTTGTTCTTTGACCGCATCTACCATGTGTAGACGTTTGAAAGGACTTCCTAAGTCAACCGCTTGACCATCGTACGTGATATCAGTAGTTCCTAAGACTTTTTCCGCAGCATTACGAATAATTCCCTCTGTTAAATCCATCACATCTTGATAATCAGTATAAGCAGTATAAGCTTCTAGCATTGTAAATTCTGGGTTATGAGTGGTATCGATTCCTTCATTACGGAAGACACGACCAATTTCATATACTTTTTCCATGCCACCGACAATTAAACGTTTTAAATGTAACTCTAGGGCAATGCGTAAGTATAAGTCCATATCTAACGCATTATGGTGTGTGATAAATGGACGAGCAGCAGCTCCTCCTGCTTCGTTATGCAAGACAGGCGTTTCTACTTCGACATAGCCATTGCCATCTAGATAACGACGGATTTCGCTAATAATTTGACTGCGTTTCATGAAACGATCAAAGCTTTCTTTGTTACTGATTAAATCCAAATAGCGTTGACGATAGCGTTGTTCCACATTCGTTAATCCATGGTATTTATCTGGCAATGGACGCAAAGCTTTAGTTAATAACGTAATTGTTTGAGCTTTAACAGTAACTTCCCCCGTATTGGTTTTCATTACTTGACCTGTCACACCAAAGAAGTCGCCTAAGTCAGCATGTTTAAATAGTTCATAGGCTTCGTCTCCAACTTGGTCCTTCCGAACATAAATTTGAATTTGGCCTTCACGGTCTTGCAAATGGGCGAAACCAGCTTTTCCTTTACCACGTTTTGTCATCATACGTCCAGCAACGCTGACTTCTGTATTCATTTCACTAAGTTCTTCTTTTGTATGATTATCATATTGTTCATGAAGTTCTGCTGAATTATGAGTGCGATCGAAACGTTTACCGAAAGGATCAATCCCTTCTTCACGTAAAGCTTCCATTTTTTCGCGGCGCACGAGCATTTGATCATTTAAATCCTCTAAATGCGCTTGTTGTTCTTCTGCCACTGTTGTTCCTCCATTCTTGATTTTAACCTATCCTAATAATGCCACAGTAATTCGAAAAAAAGCAAGCCGAATTTTACTTTCGGCTTGAATTTTTTATTCTTCTATAGTAGTTACAGCAACTTTGGAAATCTTTTCTACAAAGGCATCAAGTAAATCGACAACTGCTTGTTGTGTTTCGACTTGGTTAATCGCAACTTTCACTTTGGCTGCTCGCGAGATTCCTTTTAGATAGTAAGAAGCATGTTGGCGAAACTCACGGACCGCAATTTTTTCACCTTTTAAATCCACTAATCGTTGTAAATGAACTTTTGCAATGTTAATTTTTTCAGCTGGTGAAGGCTCAGGCATCAATTCACCCGTTTCCAAGTATTCTTTCGTCCGTTGAATCATCCAAGGATTGCCCAAAGCAGCTCGACCAATCATCACACCATCCGCTCCAACATATTCTAACATGCGTTTAGCATCTTCAGGCGTTTTGACATCGCCATTTCCCATAAAAGGAATGGTTAAATGCTTTTTCACTTCCTTTAAAACGTCCCAGTTGGCTGTCCCTTCATACATTTGGACACGTGTCCGACCATGCATAGCAATTGCCGAAGCCCCTGCTTGTTCGGCAGCCAAAGCGTTGTCTACAGCATATAGATGATCTTCATCCCAGCCTGTTCGCATTTTTACAGTGACCGGCAAAGAAACTGCCGAAGAGACTGCGTGAACCATCTCATGCACTTTATTCGGATCCAGCAACCATTTCGCACCAGCTTCAGCTTTAATTATTTTATTGACAGGGCAGCCCATGTTAATATCAATAATCGCCGCTTGCGTATTTTCTTCCACAAACTTAGCAGCTTCCACTAATGTTTCTTTATCTCCACCAAAAATTTGTACACTTAAAGGATATTCCCGCTCATCAATATATAGCATTTCTAAGGTTTTTTTGTTTCTTAATTTAATTCCTTTGTCACTAATCATTTCACAAACGACTAATCCTGCGCCAAATTCTTTTACAGTCACACGAAAAGCGGCGTTACTAATACCCGCCATCGGAGCTACGACAACACGGTTGGGGATTTCAACGTCTCCAATTTTCCACATAGTCTTTCCTCCTACTTTTGTTTCGTATTGCGAATCGCTTCATCGCGAAGTTCAATTAATTCTTCTTCACTATAGTGATATTTATTGTTACAGAATTGACAAACTGCTTCTGCTCCATGATCTTCATCAATCATCGCATTTAATTCATCGATCCCAACAGCAATCAAAGCGGTCGCAAATTTTTCTTTGGAACAGTCACATTTAAATTGTACAGGCATTTTTTTCTAAAATTTCTACTTCGTCTTCTCCCAATAAGCGATACAAGACTTGTTCAGGTGTTTCTCCATTTTCTAGTAATTGTGAAATTGGTGGCACTTCCGCTAGACGCTGTTCAATAAAATCAATGGTACTTTCATCGGCACCTGGCATTACTTGAATCATAAAACCACCGGCTGCTTTCACAGATTCATCCGTGTCCACCAATACACCTAAACCGATAGCTGAAGGAACTTGTTCAGAGACCGCCATAAAATATGTAAAGTCTTCACCGATTTCACCAGAAACAATAGGTGTTTGTCCAGAAAAGGTTTCTTTTAATCCTAAATCTTTAATGACTGTGAAAATTCCTTCGTTACCGACAGCACCACGTACATCAATTTTACCTGTTGCATTCAACTTTAAGCTGACATGTGGATTTTTAATGTAGCCTTTTGTTTCTCCGCGGCCATTACTATCGACAATAATAGCGCCAGCTGGGCCATTTCCTTGTACTTTTACAGTTAATTTATCGTCACCTTTTAAAGTCGCTCCTAGTAAAAGGGCTCCAATCAATGTGCGTCCTAACGCTGCAGTAGAAGAACTCCATGTATCATGTCTTCTTTGCGCTTCGCTAACAGTTTCAGTGGCACTGATGGCATATGCTCGTATTGAACCTTTATAACAAAGGGCTTTTACTAAATAATCTTCCATTCTTTTTCCTCTTCTCTTGGTGCTTTTTTGTCCATTAGTCAGATAATACTAGGAATCAGGTGTTTTTTCAACCAAATAATCTTCCTTCTATAGAATATCTTAATATTATAGAAGGTGCAGTATTCGTCAACTCGACAAATACTGCACCTTCTACTAATTGGTTATTTATAACGATCTTCGTAGTTATTGCGATCATATTCAGAATTGGAATCTGAATCTTTTTTCTCTTCAGATTGGACTTCTTTTTCTGTTTGTTCGCTTTCTACTTTGACTTCTTCTGCTTCATCATGTAATTCTTTTTTCGCTTCTTCAAAGTCTTGTTTTTCTTCAACTTGTTTTTGCGCTTCTTTTTCTTCTAAAGCACGTTTTGCTTCTTCGAATGTTTGCGCTTCTTTTTCACTAGGATAGTCGCTGTCAGCACCTTCAGGCATTTTACCTGTTTCAAATAATGATTTGATTGCTTTTGCATCTAATGTTTCATATTCTAATAGTTTTTCAGCGATTAGTTTATGTTGTTCACGGTGCGCTTCGATAATTTCATGCGCTTTCGTATGAGCATCCATTAAGATACGACGAACTTCCTGATCGATTTCAAACGCCACTTGTTCTGAGTAAGCTTTTGTTTGACCATAATCACGACCGACAAAGACTTGATGGTTTCCTTCATATTGAACAGGTCCTAATTTGTCGCTCATTCCATATTCAGTTACCATGCTACGAGCAATCCCTGTTGCTTGTTCAAAGTCATTTGAAGCCCCTGTTGATTGAACGCCAAAGATAATTTCTTCTGCTGTACGTCCACCAAGTAAGCCAACGATTTGTTCAAACATATCTTCTTTAGTCATTAAGAATTGATCTTCTTTTGGTAAAGCAATCATATAACCGCCTGCGCGACCACGAGGGATAATTGTTACTTTGTGGACAACACGAGCACGGCTTAAGACTAAACCAACAATTGTGTGTCCTGCTTCATGGTAAGCCACCATTTCGCGTTCTTTTTTATTAATCACGCGATCTTTTTTAGCTGGACCAGCAATTACGCGGTCTTCGGCTTCATCCACATCAGAAGCATCAATTTTTTTCTTGTTACGACGAGCGGCAACTAAGGCTGCTTCGTTTAAGACATTTTCTAAATCAGCACCAGCAAAACCTGGTGTTTGTTGTGCAACAACTTTCAAATCAACGTCATCAGCTAACGGTTTGTTTTTCGCATGAACACGTAAAATCGCTTCACGACCTTTGACATCTGGACGTCCTACCAAGATTTGGCGGTCAAAACGACCTGGACGTAACAACGCTGGGTCTAACACGTCTGAACGGTTCGTTGCAGCAATTACGATAACTCCTTCATTGCCATCAAAACCATCCATCTCAACTAATAATTGGTTAAGGGTTTGTTCACGTTCGTCGTGTCCGCCACCCATACCAGCACCACGTTGACGACCAACTGCATCGATTTCATCGATAAAGATAATTGCAGGCGCGTTTTTCTTCGCTGTTTCAAATAAATCCCGGACACGGCTAGCACCGACCCCGACAAACATTTCAACGAAATCTGAACCTGAGATTGAGTAAAATGGCACACCTGCTTCACCTGCTACGGCTTTAGCAAGTAACGTTTTACCAGTCCCTGGAGGTCCCTCTAATAGTACGCCCGCAGGAATCCGTGCGCCTAATTCAGCGAAACGACGTGGATCTTTTAAGAATTCCACTACTTCAACTAATTCTTGTTTTTCTTCTTCCGCACCAGCTACATCTGAGAAGCGGACACGGTTAGCTTTTTTATCGGCTTCTTTGGCTTTTGATTTACCGAAGTTCATCACACGGCCACCGCCGCCACCGCCACCGCCTTGTTGGCTCATCATCATGTAGAAGAAGAAGAAAATAATCACTAATGGTAAGAAACTAAACAACAGTGACAACCAAGCACCACTTGTTGATTGTTCTTTGACAACTAGCTTCACCTTGTTATTTTGTGCCGCATCTTGAATGCCAGCTAAGGTTGTATCACTAGGTAAAACGGTTGTTGTGAAGCCTTTTGACGACGCTTGCGTTGAGCCCCACAATGACAGACCACCTGTGTCTTTCACTTCTTGTTTTTCTTTATACTGACCTTCAATCCGGTAAACCCCATTAGTTGGTTGAATGGTCATGTCTTTGACTTTTCCGTCTTCCAATTGTTGTTGGAAGGTTGAGTAATCGATGTCTGGCGATTGTTGGTTGTTATTTCCAAAAAATGAAATAGACAACCATGACCATGGCAAGTACTACTAAGACGTAGTATAAACCATTTTTCATGCCATTATTCTTTTTGTTCATGCCTGTCCTCCTTATGCTCATCATTACAATTCATGTTATTCTTTTATCAATCCTGACCTTTACATTGTAACACAATTAATTCCTTGATAGATATTAATTTGATTCGTAAACTTCAGGTTTTAAAACGCCAATATAAGGCAAGTTGCGGTACGTTTCTGCATAGTCTAATCCGTAACCGACCACAAACTCATTGGGCACATCAAACCCTACGTAGTCAGCTTTAATGTCTACTACACGGCCTTCTGGTTTATCTAATAAGGTAACAATTTTCACAGATGCAGCTTTACGGTATCTAAACAAATCTACTAAATACGCTAATGTACGACCACTATCGATGATATCTTCTACGATTAAAATATGTCTACCTTCGACATTTGTGTCCAAGTCTTTGACAATTTTTACTTCGCCTGAAGAAACTGTCGCGTTGCCGTAGCTAGATACATCCATAAAGTCCAATTCTAAATAAGTATTGATTTCACGAGTCAAATCAGCCATAAATGGTACTGCACCTTTTAAAATACCGACCACTAAAGGATTTTTCCCTTGATATTCTTCTGTCAGTTGCTTGCCAAGCTCTGCAGACTTCGCAAGAATTTCTTCTTTGGAGATTAGGACTTTCTCAATATCTTTTTCTATCATAGTGCGCTCCTTTCAGCATTACTCCTTTGTCTTAAAAAGGAGTCTGTAGTGTATTTTATCAGTTTCTAAAGGAATACTCAAATAGGAATTTGCAAATTTTGGTACCCAAATGATTTCCTCTTGCTCATCCGTAATGACCCAAGCACTCTCTCTCGCTTCATTTGGCACTTTTTGATCAATAAAAACTCTGCTTAATTTTTTCGTAAACCCTGGTTTTAATGTAATCCGATCACCACTTTGGCGATGACGAACGGTCAAAGGTGTGGCTGTGGTCAACGGGATCGCTAACAACTGACCCGTCCACTGATTAATCTCTTCAGGAAGAGGAAACGGTTTGTCTGTCGCAATTAATCCTAGCCACTCGGTTTCCGATAGATAAATCCCCGCACCAGGTACTAATAAATGTGTAACTTCTTCTCGCAGTGCAGCCTGTTTTTGTTCTAAGCATAGCCAATCATAACTTTTAGCTAGTTGCCATTGCTGTTCTAACATAACCGAGCCTTGCGGTTGCCGTTCATCATTCAAAACTTTTAAAATTTGTGTCATCTGGCGTTGGTTTAACGAAACCCCTAATGGCACTAATGTTTTTTGGAAAAACGCGGTTAAAAAGAAGTGCTGGTACGCAGGCGTTTCTTTTAATAATCTCTTCAAAGGAATGCGCCAGCCTTGTTTGGTTGGTTCTACGGCTTCAGATAATTGAGGCTCAATTTGTTCTTGAATAAATTCTTGGGCAAAACGTTGTTCATTACTAAAAGAAGCAATCTGATCTAAGAATTGCGGATTTTCCTGCTTTAATAGCGGCAAAACCTGATTACGGAGCCGATTTCTCAAATATTCATTGGTTTGGTTCGTTTCGTCCTCAAAATAAACGAATGCTTGGCGCTGTGCAAATTGATACAATTCTTCTTTTGGATAAATGAGTAACGGACGAATCAATTCCCCTGTCGCAAAAGGACGTCTCTCTTTAATGCCTGCGGAATGGGAAAAATTAGTTCCTCGAATCAGCTTCATTAAAATCGTTTCCGCTTGATCGTCTAGATGATGTGCCGTCATTAAGACCGCCGCACCTTCAATTTCCATGACTTCTTTAAAAAATTCATAACGAAATGTGCGCGCTTTTGCTTCTAAATTTCGTTGCTTTTCAGGGTCTTCCCAACGTGTTTCATAATACGTTAGCTCTCGCTGCTGACAATAGGTAGCGAGATATTGCGCTTCCTGTGCCGACGCTTCTCGCAATTGATGATTGACATGTGCAACAACCAATTGTAATTGTTCTTTTTCTGCCACCTGTTCCATTAACGTCAAAAGGGCCATGGAGTCTACACCACCAGAAACGGCGACCACGATTGTTTGATGCGGTTGCCAAAATCCTTGTTCTTTTCCTCGTTTATAAAACTGCCAAAACATTGTTCGCCCTTCTTTCTTCCTTAGAATAAAAGAGGAACCGAGAAATAACCCATTCGTTATCCCCAGTCCCCCTATTTGTTTGTGCTTAGCCGCGACGTCCGCCACGTCCGCCACGTTTGCCTTCAGTATTACGTTTTAATGAAGATAAACGGTCATCACTATCTTTCAAGAAAGAGCTCATCAATGAGTCAAAATCTTGTTTATTGTTATTGTTATTTGCTTGTGGTTTATTGAAAGGCTTTTTGCCCCCTGCGCGTGGATTACGGTCACGATTCTCATAATTGTTTTCACGACGTTGAAATTCACGTTTTGGTTGTTGCCCTTCTGCTGGCTCTTGTGCTTTACGGATCGATAAGCCAATTTTGCCGTCGTCACCAACTGAGGTTACTTTCACTGTTACTTCGTCACCTACTGTTAATACATCATGAATATCTTTAACGAATCCATTAGACACTTCACTGATGTGTACTAACCCAGTTTTTCCTTCTCCTAAATCAATAAATGCACCAAAGTTAGTAATCCCTGACACTTTTCCTGGCAATTTAGCTCCTACTTCGATTGACATAAAAAAATTGTTCCTCCTATTTTTTCCCTAATTATAATTGCAGTTTATTCAGCTGAAGACTTAGTTGTTTCAGTTGAAGACTGTGATTGACTATTTTTTTCTGAACTGCTCTTGCTTTCTTCCGCTCCAGAAGTCTGTGTTTTTTTCATTTGTTCTGGTGTGGGATAAATCTGTTCGCCTTCTTTTGAGAGAAGGAAACGGCTACGTGCTAATTTTGCCACATAATCATCATCTTTTAACAAAGCAACGTCTTTTTTTAGATCCTTGACCTTCTTATCAACTGCTACGGATTCAGCAATTGCATCTGCTCGTTCTTGTTTGAAAGCACCTAAGCGATGATAATCTTTCATCAATTGGATGCCAGAAAAGGCAAAAATAATGAAGGCCACGAGAAAAATCGCTGCCAAGCGTCTGCGTCTAAAAATCAATTGTTTCTGTTGTTTTTGGAATTCGACATACTGTTCTTTCGTGTAGTCATTTTCCAATGCCGCAACTTTCTTCGAGTTTTTTTCATTCTTTCCCATCGTCTCGCTCCACTCGCTTTGGATTGTCCGTTTTATTATACCAACATCTAAGAACCTTGTCTAATGTTAATTTCAGAGAAGTTAAAGAAAATCAAGCTTTTTTCTAAAATATTCTTTGCTTTTGAAATAACAGCGGTTGATTTATTAATTTTTTTCAAAAGCGGCGCGTCTGTTTCATTAAAACGCTGAAAGGATGAAGCGCTTGGAATATTCATCTTTTCAATGAACTTGCCAAGCGCTCCATCCTCACCTGTTTATTCTTCAGAGACACGTGTTTCTGATTTTATTTCATACATTTTTGTGGCATCTTCTTTTTTCGTAGAGTCATTCAGTTGCAGGACTTCTACTTCTAAAATTCTGTTCCCAAATTGAATTTTGACAAGGTCACCAATCTTCACAGTACTAGAAGATTTGGCTAAGACTCCGTTGATTTGAATCCGGCCTTTATCAGCGACTTCTTTGGCAACTGTTCTTCTTTTAATAATGCGAGAAACTTTTAAAAATTTATCTAACCGCATCACATTCACCTCTTTTATTTTTTTTGTCTCATCCGTAAAATTTTTGCGCCATACGGTAAACTTAACCATTCACGTATCGTAAATAATTCTAACTTAATGATGGTGCTAATAAAAACTGTACCACCCACTGCAACACCTAAAACTGTAACGAAAAACGCTTGACTTCGGTGATGCACACCTTGGAACAAGATGGAGATAATTCCTTGATAGACCAGTAATGACAGCATCATGATTGCTAAACTAAGCAACAGTTTTTTCAAAAAGTTTCGTTCTCGAACAAAACAATTAATCGCTGCATCCGATTGTCGGACTAAAACGAATAACGTCGCTAGTAACCCAAGAATAGTAGACCAACTAGCACCTAATGTTCCCCAACGAATGGTGAAAAAGCCCGTTGTCAGTAACTTCACTAATAAGCCCACACCAGCTGCCACTAAAGGACCTTTAAAACGATTGCGACTTTGTTCAATACTTTGGTAGGCCTGAATAATGGCCATAAAAGCGATGGATAAAACATACACCCCTAAAACATCGTTGCCTTTATAATCTTTAAAAAGCGTAAAGTTCATGTACGGCAATAACATCATTAGACCAATCGAAGCCGCCGATGCCAAGGTTGTGGTAAGGCGCAAAAAGATTTTTGCAACTTGTAAAAATTGTTGACGGTCTTTTTTCATAAAATATTTTGTCAAACCTGGTAAAAAGGTCGAGCTTAAAGCTAAAGCAATTACCAATCCTAATTGAACTAGTGGTTGTCCTCTATCATAGACCCCTTTGTCCACTTTCGCAGCTAAATCAGAGAGCCCGAAAAGCATGAGGGCATTTTTTACTTTAAAGGAATCAATTAATTGAAATAGAATCAGAAAAGCACTATATAAAGAGACCAAACCACCCTCAATCATTAAACGTTTAAATAGTCCTGTGGTTTGAGGCATAATCTTCCATTGATGCAAGTATTCCGTACTTCCACTAAGAATTTTTCGATTGTAGTACCATAAGACAAGTACCGCTAAGATACCGCCAGCCAACGCACCACTCATGGCCACCGTCCCCGTTTGGTAAATGGAGCCACCAAAGTAATGATAGGACAACGCAGCTACTAGAATAACCCCGACACGCACAAACTGTTCCATCACCTGTGAAATACCACTAGGCACCATCAACAAATGACCTTGAAAATTCCCACGATAGAAAGAAAGAATTGGAACGAGTAAAAAGGTAAAGGAAACAACTTCCATTAATGGTTGGAGTGCAGCATCCCCCATACTAATAGCAATTTCTTGACTACCAAAGAAAAAGAAGGCCCAACAAGCAATCGCTAACCATAACACATAGGGATATAGTTGGCGCAACACTTGTTTTTGACTCCGAATATCTGGTTGTTCAGCAACAATTTTGGAAATAAATTGCGGTAAGCCTGACAATGCTAATGTCATCGCAATCCCATAGATTGGATAAACTTGCTGATACACGTAAAATCCTTCATCCCCTACAAAGTTCTGAAAAGGAACGCGATAAAACGCACTCAACACTTTTGCAATGAAGGAAGCAATGGTTAACACAACGGCACCTTGCATCATTCGTTGCATTTCTTTTTTGTGCCATCTTCTAGGCCTCCTTTTAAAGGGAATCCGTTCCTTGCGAATGTTTGTATTTTTCTTGTCGCAATGCGGTTGTAAAAGCAGCAATTTCTTGAATCCAAACAGCTTCTTTACAATCTTTCGGCAACTTCAAGGAAATAGTCATTTGTTCTTTCTCAACTGCTAGATCCGCTTTTAAGCTGGTTGCCGATAACGCTTCAAACAACTGCTCCACAGAGTATGTTTTTGTGCCAATTTTACTTAACACAAACTTGACTTTTTGATCGCGTTTACGAATACTTTCTAACAAGGCACGGTCGCCATCCATTTTGATACGGCCAGTGGTTAATAAATGCGCCACTTCGTCAGGATACTCTCCAAAGCGGTCTAACAAGTCCGCTTCTAATTCTTCGTACATATCCATATTTTCTAATTGACGAATCCGTTTATAAATTTCAATTTTTTGTCGTTCGTCTGTAATGTACGTTCCTGGAATATAAGCATCAATGCCCAAATCAATTTCAACAGACGTTTTTTGGTCTTGGATATTTTTTCCTTGTTTACGAGCAACTGCCTCAGATAACATCTGCGAGTACATATCAAACCCAACCGAATCAATGAAGCCGTGTTGTTGGGCACCAAGAAGGTTCCCGGCCCCTCGAATGGAAAGGTCACGCATCGCAATTTTGAACCCAGAACCTAATTCCGTAAAGTCTTTAATTGCTTCTAAACGTTTCTCACTAACTTCGTTTAGGATTTTTTGCTGTTCGTACATAAAATAAGCATAGGCCACTCGATTGCTACGCCCCACACGACCACGTAATTGATACAACGTAGATAAGCCCATGTAGTCCGCATTTTCTACAAACAAGGTATTAGCATTAGGAATATCTACTCCTGTTTCAATAATTGTTGTAGTGACTAATATATCATATTGTCCTTCAATAAAATCAAACAAAGTATTCTCCAGTTGTACTTCTGTCATTTGCCCATGTGCATACGCAATTCGTGCATCTGGAACTAGTGCTTGTAACTCTTCAACTTTTCGTTCAATCGTATCTACTCGATTGTATAAATAAAAGACTTGACCATCTCGGGCCATTTCTCGCTCAATCGCTTCCCGAATCGCCCCAGGATTATTTTCCATGACATACGTTTGGATCGGATAACGATTCTCTGGTGGGGTTTCGATGACGGATAAATCACGGACACCTAACATCGACATATGAAGGGTCCTTGGGATTGGCGTTGCTGTTAACGTCAAGACATCCACTTGTGAACGCAATTGTTTTAGTCGTTCTTTATGTTTCACTCCAAACCGTTGTTCCTCATCAATAATCAACAAGCCTAAATCACTAAAATTAATATCTTGCGACAATAAACGATGGGTACCAATCACAATATCTACTTGGCCATGTTTAATTTTTTCAATTGTTTCATTTTGCTGTTTTTTTCGTGCGGAAACGACTTAATAAACCAATTTCTACAGGAAAGCCCTCAAACCGCTCTTGAATCGTTTCATAATGTTGTTGCGCTAAAATAGTTGTTGGCACTAAAAAGGCAACCTGTTTATTGTTGCTAACAGCTTTGAAAGCCGCTCGTAAAGCCACTTCTGTTTTACCAAACCCTACATCGCCAACTAACAAACGATCCATTGGTCGAGATTTTTCCATGTCGTGTTTAATTTCGGCGGCACTACGTAATTGATCATCTGTTTCAGAATACGGAAAAGCCTCTTCAAATTCTTTTTGATACGCATCATCTGGCGGAAAAGCATAGCCTTTTTCCGACTCTCTTGTCGCATAAAGTAAGATTAAATCATCCGCGATATCTTCAATTTTCGAAGCAACTTTTCGTTTAGTTTTCGTCCATTCACTGCCGCCTAGCTTGTTAATTTTCGGCGTTTTAGACTCGGAAGCAACGAACTTTTGAATCAAGTTCAATTGTGTTACTGGAATAAATAACTTGTCATCATTTTGGTACAAGATAGTCATGTAATCTTGATGGACCCCATCAACTTCTAAGGTTTCCATACCAATATATTTACCAATCCCGTGATTCGCATGAACGACATAATCGCCCGTTTTTAAGTCGCTATAACTTTTCAAACGTTCCGCATTAGAGATTGTTTGACGACGTGCCCGTTTTTTGGTCGTTGTATGAAAAATTTCTTTTTCCGTAATCGCCACGAGCTTGTTTTTAGGCAATTCAAACCCTGTTTGTAATGCCCCTTGGACAATTTGGACATGCCCATCTAACAACTGATCCCAATTGCTTACTACGCTAGGTATGTCAAAGTCCTGAAATAGCTCTTCGACTTTTTGAATCCGTTCTTTCGTAGGAACAAAAACAACGACCGTTTGGTTTTGCTTTTGCCAACGGTCCACTTCCGCTTTTAGCAACGGCATTTGACCGAAGAATTGTTGCATTGAACGATATTGGAAATTATGGACTTCTTGGAAACGAAGATTCCCCATTCCTTTTTGAAAAAGTGAAAAGAAGGTCGTATTTCGTGCAGTTTTTCGCAATTGATCATGAAAGTCTACGCCAAAAGTTTGTTCAGAAAACACGCGCATTTCTTCAATTTTCAGGGTTTGCCATTCCGCTTCCTCTCTAGCGATTTCTCGCTCCGTTTCCATCATACGAGAATAATCATCCACAAAAAGCAAACTATTTTCTGGTAAATAATCTAACAGCGTAGTTTTTTGTTGGTACAGAAAATCTGTATAATAGTGAGCATTTTCTGTAGGAATCCCTTGTTCCCAAGAAGACAGCAACTGACCAAAATATTCTTCTAAAAAATCGGTCTCCGTTTGATCTTTAGCTGTCGCTAAACGTTTTTCTAGAGCATCTTGTAACCTCGTCATGCCATGATTCATATCTGCCTTTGAGAATACTAAATCAGTCATTGGTGAAATCGTTACTTCTTCAAGATTTTCTAATGAACGTTGGGTATCTGCTTCAAAATAACGGATTGAGTCAATTTCAACATCAAACAGTTCCACCCGAACAGGGTATTCGGCATTTAGCGGATAGACATCAACAATGCTTCCGCGAATACTAAATTCGCCAGGCTTTCCGACCATTGCTTGGCGTTCATAGCCCATTAACACTAAGCGTTGCGCGAGGATCTCAGGTTCTACTTCTGTCCCGATTTCCCAATAAAGTTGCGCATTTTGCCACGTTTCTTTCGTTGGCAAATATTTTCGTAGTCCAGCTACTGGTACGACCACGATTCCTGCATTCGCTGTCATCAGGAAATTTAACGCACTCACTCGATCTGCGCGCGCTTCTGGTGAAGAAAAGGCCATTTCGGCGGATAACACTTCATCTACTGGAAATAGATGAACTTGTTCTGAAGGTAAAATATTTAAAAAATCATCTACTAATTGATTGGCATAGTATAGGTTTGGGACCGCAATAACAATTTTTTGATGCGTCTTTTGTAAAGCGCCTGCCATCAGTAATGTTTTAGCAGAGCCTGATAACCCAGTAATTAGTTGGCGCGTTCCTGTTGTCATTAGTTGACTGCGCCATGATTTAGCAATTTCTGTTTGGCTAATTCGTTCGATAATATTCAAACAAGGGCCCTCCTTTCTGCTATTTTCCATTAAATTGATTCATTGTTTCAACAAACGTATGTCCTTCGCATGCATATAAAGCGGCATCGGCTGCTTTTTTTACAGCAAGTAACATCTCTTCGTGTGTTTCTTTGGGAAAAGTACTTAGTACATGGTGGATAACTGTATCATTTTTTGAGGGCCGACCAATGCCAATTTTAATTCTAGGAAAGACATTTGTTCCTAAATGGGCAATCAGACTTTTTATCCCATTGTGGCCGCCAGCACTACCTTTTTGCCGTAAACGAATTTTACCGATCTCTAAGTCTAAGTCATCATAAATAACAATCAAATCTTCCTCATCTACCCCAAAGTAGGTCAACAACGGACCAACAGAGCGACCTGATTCATTCATAAATGTTAATGGTTTCACTAACAATACTTTCTCAGTCCCTATAAAAAACTCTGCAATATCTGCTTCAAAATTACTATTATTAAACGAAACATTTTGCCGATACGCAATTTCATCTAGCGTAATAAAGCCAATGTTGTGTTTTGTTTCTTTGTATTTACTACCGGGATTTCCCAGTCCTACGATTACTTTCATCTTTCATTCTCCTTGGATTATAAGCTTGCCAACACAAAATGGCTGGGAAGCGTATGCGCTACCCAGTTTTATTCATTATACCATAGAAATAAAAAAACTCGCAGTCTTTGAAGATTAAGAAAGATGTAAAAAAATTTTTAGAAATTTAAATATGCGTAAGATAGTGAAATTACGCACATGTAAGAGCTACCATTTTGAAACAGGTCTGAAAACTGTATCATTTTTACAATCAAAGTTCGTGACATTTTTTACAAACCATGTTACTATCACTTTAGCAACAGGAAATAAAAACTCGTTGCTCACGAAAAAGAATGTAGAGGAAGGAATGGTACACATGACTGCAGCCGCAGGGAATAAAGATCACCAAAAAGTAATTTTAGTCGGGGACGGTGCCGTAGGTTCTAGCTATGCCTTTGCTTTAGTAACTCAGAATATTGCTCAAGAAGTTGGGATTATTGATATTAATGTACCAAAAACTGAAGGAGACGCGTTGGACTTATCTCACGCATTAGCATTTACTTCTCCTAAAAAAATCTATGCTGCTACTTATGACGATTGCCATGATGCAGACTTAGTTGTCTTAACAGCTGGTGCGCCTCAAAAACCAGGCGAAACTCGTTTAGACTTAGTTCATAAAAACTTGAAAATTAATAAAGAAATCGTTACAACAATTGTTGATTCTGGTTTCAACGGTATCTTCTTAGTTGCCGCAAACCCAGTTGATATTTTGACTTATTCAACTTGGAAATTCTCTGGCTTCCCGAAAGAACGAGTAATCGGTTCAGGAACTTCACTAGATTCTGCTCGTTTCCGTCAAGCAATTGCCGAATTAGTTGACGTTGATGCACGAAATGTCCATGCCTACATCTTAGGGGAACACGGAGATACAGAATTCCCAGTTTGGTCACATGCGAATGTCGCTGGCTTACAAATTTACGAATGGGTGAAAAATAATCCTGACGTCGATGAAGAAGCAATGGTTAATTTATTCTTCAACGTACGCGACGCTGCTTACACAATCATCGAGAAAAAAGGAGCTACTTTCTATGGAATCGCGGTTGCACTAGCGCGTATCACTAAAGCTATCCTAAACGATGAAAACTCTGTGTTACCATTATCTGTTTATTTAGAAGGTGAATATGGTCAAAACGATATTTATATCGGTGCACCAGCGATCATCAACCGCCAAGGAGTTAAACAAGTCATTGAAATTCCATTAACAGATGCTGAACAAGAAAAAATGGAAGCTTCTGCTTCTGCATTAAAAGAAGTTATTGAAACAGCTTTTGCTAAATTTGAAGCAGAAGAAGCAAAATAACTCCTTCTACAATAGTCAAAAATTAAAAACAACCAAGAGTGAACACTATTGTTACTCCGCTTTAAAGCCTGGTACAAAAATCCAAAGTGATTTTTGTACCAGGCTTTACTTTTAATCTGTTTTACTTTACTCATCACTCAACTTTTTAAAAAAATTATTGTTTTGTTTAGCTCGAAAAATAACAATAACCAAAAATAAGTTTATTATCTAGAATTCACTACACTACTTAATACAGTCCATCTGCTTCTTCTTTTGTCACAATGTAAATATTTTTCATTTGCGTATAAGCATCTAGCATTGATTTATGCGTTTCTCGACCAATTCCTGATTTTTTATAACCGCCAAATGGCGCGCCCGCAGGCAATTGATTGTATGTGTTGACCCACATTCGACCTGTCCGTACACCACGAGCAACCCGTAATGCCACATTGATATCTTGAGAAAAGACGGCACCACCTAGACCATATTCAGAATCATTAGCTAAACGAATGACTTCTTCTTCCGTTTCAAATTTAATCACTGTTGCAACAGGACCAAAGATTTCTTCTTGGGCCACACACATTGCATTCGTACCATTCGCTAATAACGTAGGTGCTAAAAACGCCCCCTTGTCTAGCCCATTTTCTGTTAAACGTTGCCCACCAGTAATCAGCGTAGCTCCTTCCTTCACACCAATTTCGACATATTTTAAAATTTCTTCCAATTGATGCTCATTGATCTGAGCGCCCATTTCAACATCTTTTTCCCACGGGAAACCAACGTTCACTTGTTCAAACTTTTCCTTTAAAGCTTCTACAAATTGATCATAAATACCTGACTGAACGAACACACGAGACCCAGCACAACAAACTTGCCCTTGATTGAATAAAATCCCTAACTGCACGCCTTCTAATGCACGTTCCCAATTGGCATCTTCAAAAATAATGTTGGCTGATTTTCCGCCAAGTTCTAAAGTGGCTGGAATTAGGCGGTCGGCCGCCGCTTTAGCGACAGTGTACCCCACCTCTGTTGAGCCTGTAAAAGCTAGCTTATCAAACCCTGGATGTGCCAACATATAATTTCCTGAATCAGAACCACGACCGGTGATTAAATTCACTACTCCTTTCGGCAAGACTTGATCAAAAATTTTAAACAATTCCAACAGACTTAATGATGTGCTCGAGGACGGATGAATCACAACCGTGTTACCTGCTGCCAACGCTGGTGCTAATTTCCAAGCACCCATTAATAAGGGGAAATTCCACGGAATAATTTGACCCACAACACCGATGGGTTCTTTCACAACAATGGATAACGTATCCTTATCAAATTCTTTGACAGATCCTTCTTCTCCACGAATCACACTAGCAAAATACCGAAAATGGTCTGCACTGGCAGGGACATCAATCGATTGCGTTTCCCGAAGCGGTTTTCCATTATCTAAAGTCTCCACCATAGCCAAATGTTCTTGATTTTCTTCAATCAAATCAGCAATTTTCAACAAAAGATTGCTTCTTGTTACAACGTCAACATCTTTCCATGTCTGAAACGCTTCTTGGGCTGCTTCTACAGCTCGATCCACATCTGCATTTGTGGCATCTACAAATTCTGCTAATTTTTCGCCATTACTAGGATTGTAACTAGCAATCATTTTGTTACCACTACCTGTTGTCCACTCTCCATTAATATACAATTGATAGCTACTGGCAACTACTTGATTTATTTCTTTTTTACTCATTTACCCACCTCTTTTTTTATTTTTGTATCCGCTTACAATTATAAGACATCTTCCACCTAAAAGTAAATGATTCTACCTAAAAAAAATATAGCTCTCAGCGACTGTTGCTAACTCATCCCGACCTGAAGCCTCCTGGCAATATCTGAATGTATTAAACTTTATTGGAGAGAACTTTTGCCACAAAAAAAAGCTAGCACTGAAGAATTAAAATTGCTTCTTCAGTGCTAGCTTTGATTTTTCCAACTCATTCGTTCTTATTGACAAAGAGCTGATTTTTTTATTTATCTTTTGGAACGATATAGTTCATCAAATGTGTTTCATCGGCTGAGATTGTACGTGTCGAAACAACGTTTAATCCCTTCACGTTCATTTCAGAAATTAAGATGCTACCATCTTTAAAGACTTTTTCCACAAATGCGACATGACCATAAGTATTGTCTGCGCCTAAAACACCAGCTGGGAAGGAAACCGCTGCACCTGCTTTTGGTGTACGACTTACTTTGTACCCGCGTGCACGACCTGTTTCGCCCCAATCTTGACCATTCCCCATTGTTAAGTCCACACGTTTACCTAATTGCGTAATACGGTTGTAGACATATTGTGTACAGTTGCCCCAAGCATAACTATTAAAGGTGTCATAGTTTTTGCCATTATAGGCTGGGAAATTTGATTCCATTGGTTCAACGGTTGCTTTTTCTTTATCATAATAAGTTAAATCGTATGTTTTAATTAACGCATTTAATTTCTTATGGTAATCTTTGTCCGTTGCGTATTTTCCTGTTAGGAAACGTGTCGCTTCTTTGTATGATTTGGCTTCCGTTTTCCAGACACCATGATAGAAATCTTTATTGGAATCTAAACCATTTTTCAATAATTTCGCATAATCTTCCATTGATTCTTTATACGTTGGATATTGACGGAATTTTGCTTCTACTGTGTATAGGTTACCGAAACCATTGTCTTCATAGGTAATAAAAGAAACAGATTGACCTTTGTAATCGCCTTTAATACCAAACAAATTGTAGTTTGGTTTCTGGCTTAATTTACTATTGCCGCTGCCACTTTCTAAAATTGCTTGAGCAATCATCACACTAGCATATAAGTTTTTGTCCTTGGCCACTTTCCGAGCAGATTCACCGATTTCTTGAATAAACTCTTCTGTCTTCTTCGTTTTGCTGACCGTAAACGTCTCATCGTCTTCCACTAACCCAACCGTTTCATTTGTAACTGGTGGGACTATTTCAGGCTGCGGTGTTGACGCTGCTGGTTGTTCTACTGGCTTTTCAGCTGGCGCTGTTGGTGTCACTGGTTTCGCCGGCTGTTTTGATTCAGAAGTACTCGTGCCAGGTTTTGGCTGTTCTTTAGAAGAACTTGGTGTGGTCGTTGGCGTGGTACTTGATTCAGTTGTACTTGTTGACGTAGAATCTGTGGTTGACTCTGTTGTACTCGTCGAGGTGGAGTCAGTAGTCGATTCTGTCGTACTTGTGGATGTAGAATCCGTTGTGGAATCTGTCGTTTCGGTTCCTGACGTTTCCGTGGACTCCGTGGTTGCAGATTCACTTGATTCGGTTGAACTTTCTGTTTCAGTTGTTGATTCTTCTGTCGCTTCTGTTGTTTCACTAGTCGCTGTCGTTTCAGTGGCTTCAGCAGTTGTTGCTTCTGCGGTTGTTTCTGCGACAGAACTATTTTCAGCTACCAAGTTATTACCTTCTGCAAATGCACCTACTGGCATTGATGAACCTAAAAGTAATAAGGTAGAGAACAGGGCAAATTGTTTTTTCATACTCATTCTCCTTTTTTATTTTTCTCCATTTATTTTTATGTACCAACATATATAATTGACATAGTTATTGTTTAAATGGCTCCTTTTTTAATAGTATACTGTTTCATAAAAAATTTCTAGCAAAAAGTTAAAAAAATAGAAGAAAATTCACAAATTCTTCTATCTTTTTTTGGTAATTTTCTAAGAAAAAAAAGAAAGGGCTTGAACAAACATCAACGTCCTCTCTTTTTCTCGTTATCCTTCAAACAAAATACTTTTTTTTCGAAGTGCCTCTTTGATTTCTTGGAAAGTTTCTTCGTCTGCACAGCGAATAGTATGCAGATGGACGCCTCCTGTTAAAACTGATAGTAATGTAGCATGCTCTTTTTGATACTTGTCCATAAATTTATCAATATCTTTCTCTGATTGAATGCGCAAACTGCCGATTAATTCCCCATAAAGCGGATGTGCAATACTCACATCTACCACTTCTCCACCTTTGGCAACAATGACTGACAATTCTTCTCTCGTTTGTTCAGGTGTATGTTGACAAGCAATTTTCCGTTCAATTCCTTCTAAAGGTTGTTCCAACATATACCCTCGAGCTGTTGCGACAATTTCGACCCCTGTCGCCCGTAATAGAGCGACATCTCCTACAATAATTTGTCTGCTGACATCAAAAGCTTTTGCAAAACGAGTGGCACTAATTGGCTTTTCGGTCTCTCTTAATCTTTTAACAATCTCTCTTCTTCTGATTTCTCCATCCACGACCTTCGCCTCACTCTCCTAAATGTTTTTCTTGGAAACGTTTAGAGGCGTCCATAATTCCCTGGAAAGTCTCAGATAATGTTTCTTCATACTCGGCATTTTCAACATGATTCAGAATAGTTTCTAATACTTGTTGTTCTCTTTCAGAATCAAAAACCGCATGACCTGCTTTCTTTTTCACTGCAGCAATCTCTGCGACGACGTCCATCCGCTGTTCTAATAAACGGACCAGTTCCTTATCGATTTGGTTAATCTTTGCTCGTTGTTGTTCTAAAGAAGTTGTTGGGGCGTCATCTTCAGTCAATTCTTTAATTATCCGTGCTGGATTACCTGCGATCACACAGTTTTCTGGAAACGATTTGGTCACAACAGCACCTGCTGCCACCACTACATTATCGCCTAATGTTACGCCAGGAAGGACAATCGCTCCACCGCCAATCCAAACATTGTTGCCAATGATAATTCGTTTCCCTGATTCCATTCCGCTATTACGCTTGGCCGCTTGTAATGGATGCTCGGCTGTATAAAGTTGCACATTGGGTCCAAACATACAGTTATCGCCAATTTCGATTGGACAAACATCTAAAAAAACGTTATTAAAATTGGCATAGAAATTTTTTCCCACAGAAATGTTGTAGCCATAATCAAATTGAATCATCGGTTCGATGTACGTCCCGACACCCACTTTTCCAAACGTTTCTTCTATTAATTGACGACGAATATAAGTGTCTGGTTGTTGGTTAATTAACGCCATTTGTTCACGGGCTTTTTTGCGATCAGCCACTAATTCAGGATCTGAGGCAAAATATAGTGCACCTGCGATCATTTTTTCTTTTTCTGATTTAAATTCTTCCATTCCGTTACTCCTTTATCGTTAATTCTGCAAATATCGTTTCGGCTTTCGCTTCTAAAAAATAATAAGGTTGTTGTAAAAATAGCGGCGTTTGATTAATGGCTAAAATAGTTGCCGTTGGTTGTTTATAATGAATCAAATCGCAAAATGGATGCACTTGAAAACTCGTGCCGACAATCACGATTAAGTCGGCAGAAGCAACGGCCTGAATGGCTTTTTCAATTGCCTCTTCGGATAGTCCTTCTTCATACAAAGTAATAGCTGGACGGATTTGTCCATGACAATCAGCGTGCCGATCACTAAGCAAATAGTCTTGCCAAGGAACCGTTGCACCACAAGTTTGGCAATAACATTCATATAAATTACCATGAAAGTCCACCACTTCTTGGCTACCTGCTTTTCGATGAAGCCCATCAATATTTTGTGAAACAATTTTTCCCCGTTTCATTTGCTCTAATTGGGCCATTTTCTGGTGAATGATATTAGGTTGTGCGTCTGGATGATAGAGCGTTTTAACGAATTGATAAAACTTTTCTGGCTCTGTTTTTAAGCAAGTCCGGCTCAATAAGTATTCCGGTTGCTGGATTCCTTGATAGACACCTTTTAAGGAACGATAATCTGGCACACCTGAGGCTGTCGAGATACCCGCACCTGTTAAAAATGTGATTTTTTGTTGGGTTGCCAACCAATGAATTGCCTCGGCTTGCGTGATATCTTGCATATCGATTCAGCTCCTAATCTTCTATATTATAACGTATTTTAACATTAGCACCAAAAGTTTTTCCACTTTTTGAAAACTTCTTACCTATATATTGATTTATCTTGAAAGAGTTTGTGACAAATTTCTCAACTCGTGGTAAAATATGCATGAGTAAAAGTGAGGTGAAACAACAATGGTCGCATTTATTATTTATTGGGCTGCAATTATTGCCTGCATCGCTTGGGGCGTTTTAAGCATTTGGTTCTCTGTTTTTTATCTTTCTCGTAAAGAAAACGGAAATCTTTGGGCTTTTGCGTTCTTCAACGTTATCGCTATTATCGCCTTAGCAATTGTTTTATTAGTTTACAAAACTTGGGATTTCGGTATCTTAACTTACTCAAGTCTAATTTATACAATTTTAGCTTCTTTAGGTGTATTGACTGTTCTTCAAGCTATTTTAGGTCGTGAACCAAAAGCTGTCAAAGCTTAAGTAAAAAGCAACTGTTCCTTTAGGAATGGTTGCTTTTTTCGTATTAGTTTCTATTTCGTAGGGAAAATGTTACGTTAATTTCATGGTGTTTGTGTCCTCTTGATAAATTCCTTTGCTGGAACATATTGACTTTCTTCTGGATTTATCCTAAAATTAATAACTGAATTTAATAACTGAATAGTGCCTCAAAAAAGAGGTAGAGGTCGCGGTTTTTATTACGCTTGTGGAGTGAGAGGACACTGGGAAGCAAGTTTAGGATCAATCGCCGAAATGCATAACGGAGCCTCTTCTGTTGTGTGTTGGGACGTAAGTTAAGAGCTTGCGGACTGTCTTAGTAGTGATGCTAAGTTGTGCTATGTTTCGTTGAGGAATTTTTTTCGACATTACCTAGCAACCTTACATCTGTTTGGTTGTTTTTTTGTATTCAAAAATAGGTTGTGACAGAAGTATTCTCCTTTAAAAAAGACAGAATCGCTTTTGCTCAGCTGATTATCAAAGCTTGTTGATTGAAAAAAGACAAAACGATCAATCAGACAAGAAATTTAAAGGAGAGAAAAAGATGAACAAAAAAGTTTTTTCATTCAGTCTACTACTTGTCACGCTATTTTCGTTACTTGGCATGACAACCAACGCTTCGGCGGAGGAAAATGGTGAATTTCGTGTCGGCATGGAAGCTGGCTACGCCCCTTTTAACTGGTCACAGAAAAATGACGCACATGGCGCAGTGCCTATTCAAGGCAACTCTTATGCAGGCGGCTATGATGTTCAAATTTCTAAAAAAATTGCCGATGGTTTAGGTCGTAAATTAGTAATCGTCCAAACCAAATGGGATGGCTTGGCGCCCGCCTTACAATCTGGAAAAATTGATGCCATTATCGCCGGAATGAGCCCAACCGCTGAACGAAAAAAAGAAATTGCTTTTACAAACCCTTATTATGAATCACAATTTGTCGTAATTGTAAAAAAAGATGGCAAATACGCTAATGCAAAAAGCTTGAAAGATTTAGCTGATGCTAAAATTACGGCTCAACTAAATACATTCCACTACGGATTAATTGATCAAATTCCAAATGTCAATAAACAGCAAGCAATGGATAACTTTTCAGCTATGCGAACAGCACTTGCTTCTGGCATGATTGACGGGTATGTTAGTGAACGCCCTGAAGGCATAACAGCAACTAGTGTCAATAAAGAATTAAAAATGTTAGAATTTCCAAAAGAAAAGGGCTTTGATGCTAGCGCTGAAGACTCGCAAGTAGCAGTCGGCATGCGTAAAGGCGATCCAGACATTGAAAAAGTAAACAAAATTTTAGCAGGTATTTCTCAAGATGAACGGACAAAAATTATGGACCAAGCAATCAAGGATCAACCTGCAGCAACAGATAGTGATGAACAAAAAACAGGACTTATTAACGATTTCAAAAATATTTGGAATCAATATGGCGACATGTTTTTACGTGGTGCTGGTTTAACGCTATTTATCGCGTTAATTGGGACAGTTGTCGGAACAACCCTTGGTTTACTAATTGGTGTCTTCCGTACAATTCCAGATTCTGAAAACCCAGTCGCTCGTTTCTTCCAAAAATTAGGAAATTTAATTCTTTCTATTTATATTGAAGTTTTCCGTGGTACACCAATGATGGTTCAAGCAATGGTTATTTTCTATGGTTTAGCTCTAGCTTTTGGCATCTCTTTAGACCGAACAGTGGCCGCATTATTTATCGTTTCTGTGAATACTGGTGCCTATATGTCTGAAATTGTTCGCGGAGGTATTTTCGCAGTAGATAAAGGACAATTCGAGGCAGCACAAGCGATTGGGATGACCCATGGACAAACAATGCGTAAAGTCGTTATTCCCCAAGTATTACGTAATATTTTACCTGCAACAGGGAATGAATTTGTCATTAATATCAAAGATACGGCCGTGTTAAGTGTTATCGGTGTTGCAGATTTATTCTTCCAAGGGAATGCTGCTTCTGGCGCAAACTTCCAGTTCTTCCAAACCTTTACAATTGTCGGCATCATGTACTTGGTAATGACTTTTGTGATCACACGAATCTTACGTGTTGTGGAACGTAAAATGGATGGCCCTTCTGCTTACGTTAAAGTAGAAGAATTAACTGAAGAAGGAAAAGAAAGCTAGGAGGCAAACAGATGAGTGCAATTATTGAAATTGAACATTTACGAAAAAGCTTTGGCGAAAACGAAGTATTAAAAGATATCAATATGAACGTCAACAAAGGAGAAGTTGTCACCATTATCGGTTCTTCTGGTTCTGGTAAATCAACGTTACTACGTTGTATTAATTTGTTAGAAAAACCAACAGATGGCAAAATCATCTATAATGGTAAAAATGTTTTAGAACGTGGTTATAGTTTGCCCAAATATCGGACCCATTTAGGTATGGTTTTCCAATCATTCAATTTATTTAATAACATGAATGTCTTAGAAAACTGTACTTCTGGTCAGATGACTGTCCTAAAAAGAAACAAAGAAGAAGCCAAAAAAATTGCCTTAGAAAATTTAGAAAAAGTTGGCATGGCTCGTTTTATTGATGCCAAACCTGCTCAATTGTCTGGTGGACAAAAGCAACGGGTAGCCATTGCTCGAGCATTATCAATGGATCCAGATGTTTTACTTTTCGATGAACCAACTTCTGCATTGGATCCTGAAATGGTTGGCGAAGTGCTAAAAACGATGAAAAATCTTGCCCATACTGGGCTAACAATGGTGATTGTAACACATGAAATGGAATTTGCGCGGGACGTATCCGATCGTGTTATTTTCATGGATAAAGGTGTCATTGCCGAAGAAGGGACCGCTGAAGATATTTTTGTCCATCCAAAAGAAGCTCGGACAAAAGAGTTCTTACATCGGATTTTAACGAAAAACTAGTAAAAAAGAGGCAGTCATTCTGGTTAGAGTGACTGCCTCTTTTGTTATTTTTTTTGTATTGACGAATCATTGGCGGTTCATAGGAATCAATAAATGCACCAATTTCTTCTAAGGAATCTGAAATGAAAATTTTAGCTCGATCCGCTTCTGTTAAGAAATTAGTTTCTACCATTTTATCAAAAAAAGCAGCTAGTAAATCATAGTAACCATTCACGTTGTATAAAATACAAGGATTCATATGTTCACCGACTCGGCCCCAAGAGATCACCTCGCTAATTTCTTCTAGCGTGCCGGGACCACCGGGTAAAGCTAAATACACATCTGCCAATTCAATCATCTTTTTCTTACGCGCATGCATATCACTGACTGTATGCATCTTTGTAATGCCATTATGTGCAATCTCTCGTTCCATTAAAAAAGTGGGCATGACACCAATTACCTCTCCACCTTCTGCTAAAAGCGTGTCAGCCACCGTACCCATTAGACCAACATTGCCACCGCCATAAACTAGATCATAGTGATTTTCTTTCATCCAAGCGGCTAACGCTACTGCAGCTTGCTGATAGATTGGCTCATTCCCCAGACTGGCGCCACAATATACTGCCATTTTTTTCACAAACATACCCTCCATTTAGATAGATTCTTTTTTACCATCTATCCTCTGGTAGCTATGGTAGCATATTTTGATTTTCTCGAAAAGGTGCAGCCATTTTTCTTTTCGTTTTAAAAGTATTTGAATTTTCAGACAATAAATGCTATAGTCTTTTTATATTTTAAAATTTCAGAAAAAGGAGCCCTATTATCTTGTCTACCTCACTCACTATTCGCTTAGTTGCCGAAGCCGATTGGCCCGCATTACATGCCTTGGATCAAATCATTTGGACAAAAAAGAATACCCCTGCCGAGATACAACCACTCTCGCTTGCGGCATATCAGGAAAAAATGAAGGATGAAACGATTTTCGTTGCCATCAGCGGACAACAACTTGCTGGATTTATTGAAGTCCATCCGCCCACTTCGTTAGCAGCTCATCAAAAGCAATGGCTACTAAGTATTGGCGTTTCGCCAGATTTCCAAGATCAAGGGATTGGTGGTTCTTTGTTGTCGTATATCAAAGATATGGCTGAGATAAGCGGGATTCATAAGCTGAGTTTGCGAGTAATGGCTACCAATCAAGAAGCCATTCGATTCTATGAAAAACATGGTTTTGTGCAGGAAGCACATTTTAAAGAAGAATTTTATATAAATGGACACTATTGTGATGATTATCAGTATGCTTATTTCATAGAAAAATAAGAAAACCAATGTTTTCTATAAAAACTGGTTGCTCTCTGTTTCTTCTTCTGTTATTTTAAATAATAAGACAATATTAAGGAGTGTGAATCTATGCAAAAAAAGTTAGTTTGGCGTGATTATCTATACGTTGGTTCAATGTTATTCGGTTTGTTTTTCGGTGCTGGAAATTTAATTTTCCCTGTACATATGGGACAAGAAGCGGGGGCTTCCGTCTTTTTAGCAAACTTGGGCTTCTTAGCCACTGGAATTGGCTTACCTTTTCTTGGTGTCATTGCTATGGGTGTTTCTAAAAGTTCAGGTGTTTTTGACTTAGCTTCTCGGATTAATCGTCGTTATGCTCTTATTTTTACCTTACTATTATATTTAACGATTGGTCCTTTCTTTGCTTTACCAAGGTTAGCAACTACTTCTTTTGAGATTGGTCTTGCACCATTTGTTCCGAAAGACTTGCAATGGCTGGTTCTTGCTGGTTTTTCCGCATTATTTTTCTTAGCTGTTTGGCTCTTCTCTAGAAAGCCAAGTAAAATCTTAGATTATGTGGGTAAATTTTTAAATCCGTTATTTTTAGCATTGCTAGGAATTTTGATTGTTTTAGCCTTTGTAAAACCATTAGGTCATGTGGCCAGTGCCGCTGTTGGTGAAAATTATATTTCAAGTCCTTTCTTTAAAGGATTTACAGAAGGTTATAATACGCTGGATGCTTTAGCTTCATTAGCTTTTGGGATTGTTGTCGTTTCCACTTTACGAAATATGGGCGTCGAAAAACCAGGAGATATCGCTAAAGGAATGATTAAATCAGGTGCTTTCAGTGTTGTATTGATGGGGATTATCTATACCTTACTTGCTTATATGGGAACAATGAGTATCGGGGCTTTTCCAATCAGTGAAAACGGCGGGATTGCCTTAGCCCAAATTGCCAATTACTATTTAGGCCTACCAGGGAGTATTTTACTGGCTTTTATCGTAGTTCTTGCTTGTTTAAAAACCGGTATCGGCTTAAGCACAGCCTTTTCTGAGACTTTTGAAGAAATGTTTCCGAAAGTTTCCTATCAAAAATTCTTGGCAATTGTTGTTATTTTACCAGCTATTTTTGCAAATGTCGGCTTAACCAACATCATTCAATTTGCCGTTCCAGTCTTGATGTTCCTTTATCCATTGGCGATTACTTTAATGCTTTTGGTAATCATCAGTCCTATTTTCAAACATCGACGGGAAGTCTATCAAGCAACGACCTATATCACATTGATTGCTGCTGTTTTAGATGCATTAAATAGCGCGCCTGCCTTTATCAAAGATACGGCGTTTGTAACAACGCTTTTAGAAAAAGCCGGCCAATACTTACCATTGTTCACTATTGGTATGGGCTGGGTCGTTCCAGCAACGGTTGCTTTTCTAATTAGTTGGGTTTGGGTCATGATTTCTAAAAAAGATCCTATTCTTGATTAATTCTTACCAAAACGACACTAGAAAAAATGCGGAAGCGCATCTTTTCTAGTGTCGTTTTTATGTATATTCGTTGTACCAAACTCTTGACTATGGTAAATTGAAGTTACCAACAAGTACTGGAGGAAATTGCCCATGTTAGTTACAACAACCGAGAGAATTAGCGGTCAAGAATATGAAATTATTGGAGAAGTTTTCGGGTTAACCACACGTTCTAAAAATATGTTTAAAGATTTAGGTGCTGGACTAAAAAGCGTAGTTGGCGGTGAAATCAAAGGTTACACTGATATGCAACGAGAAGCACGCGACCAAGCAATCGAACGTTTAAAAGCAGAAGCCTCTAAATTAGGTGCAGATGCCGTTGTGATGATGCGTTTTGATTCTGGCACAATTGGCACAGACATGCAATCTGTCGTGGCTTACGGAACAGCTGTTAAATACATCTAAATTTTGCAACTAAAAAGACGCAGACCTTTTCTTGTAAGGTCTACGTCTTTTTAGTTTTCATATTTCACTTCTGCTAAATACAATCCTTCTGGATGAGCAGTCGGACCTGCTAAATTTCGATCTTTGGCTGCGATAATTGCTGGAATCGCGGTTGGTTCCAGCCGCCCATTGCCGATTTTCAATAGCGTACCAACTAAAATCCGAATCATTTTGTACAAGAAACCATCGCCCCGAAAAGTGAATGTTAATTCATCCCCCGTTTCATTGACATGAACACTGGCTTCATGAATGGTTCGGACTTTATCTTCTACCGAACTTCCTGAGGCACAGAAAGAGGTAAAATCATGGGTGCCTAATAAATCAGGCAAAGCTTGTTGGATTTTTTCGAGATCAATGGGATACGGAAAATAACTAGCATAAAAACGTCGAAATGGACTTCGCGGTTTGCCAATATCCACTTTAAATTGATAGGTTTTTTCGATCACATGATAACGTGCATGAAAGTCTTCTGAAACACGTTCCACGCTGCGCACAGCAATGTCTTCGGGTGTTTGTGTATCTAACGCAAAGCGCATTTTTTCCAACGGACGTTCCTGCGGATAATCAAAGTGAATCACTTGGCCCATTGCATGAACACCTGCATCTGTTCGTCCTGAACCAAAAACCGTCACGGAGCGTCCATTATTCATGCGTGCTAACGTTTTTTTCTATTTCTTCTTGAACGGTACGCTCATTAGGTTGCTTTTGAAAGCCATGAAAATGAGTGCCATCATAGGCAATGATTGCTTTATAGCGGGGCATAATTTTTCTTCACCTTTTCTAAGTTCTTAATACAAATAAGCCAATGGTTAACAAGACAAAGCCAAACATTACTATTGTATCTCGTAGGTGCCAATGAAGAATGCGGTATTTTGTCCGTCCTTCACCACCTTGATAACCTCTTGCTTCCATGGCAGTCGCTAAGTCTTCCGCACGATTAAAACTACTTACGAAAAGCGGAATCAAAAGTGGAACAATAGCTTTCATTTTTTGAAGTAAGTTTCCTTCACCAAAATCAACACCACGGGCACGTTGAGCATTCATAATCTTTTCCGTTTCATCCATTAATGTTGGGACAAAACGTAAGGCAATTGATAACATCAATGAAACTTCATGAACTGGAAATTTCACTACATGAAGTGGGCGTAGCAAATATTCAATCGCATCTGATAACTCTAATGGTGCCGTCGTTAAAGTTAATAACGTTGACATGAAAATAATTAAAACAAAACGACAGAAAATAAATAGCCCATTCGTCACACCAAACTGGGTTATGGAAATAATTCCCCACTGAAAGTACACTTCCCCCCCTTGTGTAAACAAGGTTTGAAGAGCCACAGTAAACAGAATTAGCCATAATAATGGCCGAACACCGCGGATAAAGAAGCGGGCGCTGATTTTTGATAATGAAATAGCAAAAGCAGTAAAGGCTGCTATTAAAACATAACTCTGCCAATTATTTGCTAAAAAGATAATTCCAATAAAATAAAAACTAGCTAATAATTTTGCACGCGGATCTAAACGATGGATAAAAGAATCGCCTGGAATATAACGCCCAAAAATCAATTTATTCATCATTTTGCCTCACCTGCTTCCTGCATTTTTTTCAGAAGCTGATCGGCTAATTGATCGGCCGTTAATGGTAATTGCTCAAAAGAAAAGCCTTTTGCCACTAATTTTTCAGCAAATTCGGCTGCAGTTGGCACGCCTAATTGTTTTTCTTTCAGCCATTGTGTCTCTTGAAACACTTCTTGTGGTGCTCCCGCTCGGACGATTTGTCCTTTTTCTAAAACAATCACGTGATCTGCGTAATTAGCCACGTCATCCATCAAATGTGTCACTAAAACGATGGTCATATTATGTTCCTTATGCAGACGACTAAACATCTCCATCATTTCTTTACGACCCTTAGGATCCAAACCAGCAGTCGGTTCGTCTAATACTAAGACTTCTGGTTCCATCGCTAGCACACCAGCAATTGCGACACGGCGCATTTGACCACCTGATAACTCAAACGGAGAATGTTGTAAGTATTTTTCATCTAAGCCGACTAAATCAAGCATTTTCTTAGCTAATTTTTTCGCTTCTTCGTCTGAAACACCAAAGTTTTTCGGTCCGAAAGCGATGTCTCGCTCCACTGTTTCTTCAAACAATTGTGCTTCTGGAAATTGAAAAACGATCCCAACTTTTTTTACGAATTGGTTTTAAATTCTTATTATCAGTTTCTGGCGTAATTACACGCTCTCCAATTGTCACTTGGCCTTTAGTTGGTTTCACCAAAGCATTTAAATGTTGTAATAGCGTTGATTTGCCACTGCCAGTATGTCCGACAATCGCTGTATAAGAGCCGTCTTGAATCGTTAAATTAATATCGAATAATGCCCGTTGCTCAAAAGGAGTATTGGGTTGGTAAGTAAAATCTACTTGTTTAAAACGGATGTCCATAACCAATCCACCATCCCTTCTTCTGTTAAATAATTCGTTGGCACAACAACGCCACGCTCTTTCAAAGCTACTTTTAATTTTTCAGGAAACGGTAAATCCAAGCCCATTTCAACAAGCGCTTCTCCTGCAGAAAAAATCTTTTCTGGTGTTCCTTCGTTTGTCAATTGTCCTTGGCGCATCACTAAAATACGATTCGCATTAGCCGCTTCATCAATATCGTGGGTAATAGAAATAACTGTTAAATTACTTTCTTCTTTAATCTTTTGAATGGTAGCAATTACTTCTGCACGACCTTCTGGATCTAACATACTTGTCGCTTCGTCTAAAATAATAATATCTGGTCGCAAAGCAACCACACCAGCGATAGCTACTCGTTGTTTTTGGCCGCCAGATAGCCGAGCAGGTTCTCGCTTGGCAAAATCTAACATACGAACCCGTTCTAATGCATCGTGAACACGTTCGACCATTTCATCACGCGGAATACCTTGATTTTCTAAACCAAAAGCCACATCGTCTTCGACTGTTGAACCGACAAATTGGTTATCTGGATTCTGAAAAACCATTCCTACCATACGCCGGATATCCCAGACGTTTGCTTCATTTAATTCTTTGCCGCCAACTTTGATAGTCCCAGCAGCTGGCAGTAACAGCCCATTGATCGTTTTGGCTAACGTTGATTTACCAGAACCATTATGGCCAATAATAGCGACCCATTCGCCTTGTTGAATGGAAAAAGACACATCTTTTAAAGCGGGAGAAGCATCTTCTGGTTGATAATTAAATTGGATATTATTTAGTTCAATGATTGGTTGCATCGCATACTCCCTCAATCTATTTATTCTTTCTAACACTACCAAAAAAGTAGCGTTTTTTCAATCATCTGTTCTGATTCTTCACACTATTTTTTATTATACCAAAAGAACGGTCATTATGGGAGCTCTTATCTGTCTTGACAGGTCTATTTTTCATAAAAATAACTTCTTGTTCTCATAAAACAAGAAGTTACTGATTTTCTTTTAAAAATGTGTCTTCAAATATTCAAACGCATATTGGGCATATAACTCAGCACCCATTGCCATCGCATCTTCATCAATATTAAAACGACCATGGTGATGTGCCCACTCCGTATCTTTCTCTGGATTACCACTTCCCACTAAGGCAAAACAACCAGAAGCATGTTCAGTATAATAACTGAAGTCTTCGCCACCAGTTGTCGGCTCTTCTTGTCTTAAGGCCGCTTCACCAAAATTTTCCTTAATTAGTGTTTGGGCAAACAAGGCATCCTGCTCATCATTAATCACTGGCAACGTCCCATATTGATAATCTAACGAAGCCGTCCCACCGTAAATAGCGGCTGTTTGTTCCGCATAGCGTTGTAGCGCCTGTTCTACTCGATTACGCGTTGCTACACTAAAGCAACGAACCGTTCCTTCCAAACGTGCATTCTCAGCAATCACATTAAAACGGGTCCCCACATCCATCCGTCCAATCGTGACAACTACTGGATCTAAAGGATCTGTCTCCCGAGAAACAATCGTTTGCAGATTCATCACGAAAGAAGAAGCTATGACTGCCGCATCAATACAAGCGTTTGGCATGGCACCATGGCCACCACGGCCTTTAAAATCAACAGAAAAAATATCTGCGGATGCGAAACTTGAGCCCACTCGACACGAAGCGGTTCCTACAGGCATTTGTGACCAGATATGTAAGCCAAATACATCATCAACACCGGTCATTGCGCCTTGCGCAACCATTGCTTTAGCACCTTGCGCATTTTCTTCAGATGGTTGAAAAATTAACCTTACTGTTCCCTGAAGTTCTTCCTGGATTTCTTTTAATACTTTAGCCACTGTTACTAACATCGCGGTATGGGAATCATGCCCACATGCATGCATCTTGCCAGCTTCTAAAGATTTATAAGCTAAATCTTCATTTAATTCCTGTACAGGTAAGGCATCCATATCCGCCCGCAGCGCAACCACTCGGCCTGGTTTGCCGCCCACAATTTCAGCAATTAAACCCGTCGGTTCTGTTTTGCGATAAGTAATTCCTAATTGATCAAGAACTGCCGCGACTTTTTCTGTCGTTCGAAATTCTTCAAATTGTAATTCTGGATGTTGGTGTAAATCCCGTCGAAAAGCAATCATTTCTTGTGCATGCTGCTTGACTAGTGCTTTGATTTTTTTCATACTTACGCCCCGTTTCTACAAACTTAATAAAATACTTGAAAAAATACCCGCTAAAATAACCGAAACAATGGTGACTGTTACGAAACCTGCCACTAACATCGGTGGCATTAAATGGCTCGTTAAAGCCGCCTGTTCTTGTTCATCTTCTGTCAATGATTGAATCACTTCATTAGTAATAATATAATCGGCTGGAAAGCCATATAAAGCTGTCAACGAAACAGCGAATGCCATCTCTTTACTCACACCTAATACACGACCAACAATTGCTGAAAAGATGTACATCCCGATAACACCAATCACAATAATCCCAATCATTGGTAAAAATAAATCCATCAACATTTCAGGTGTGGCTTGTTTTAAGCCATCAAAGACAAAAAGCATTAACCCTAAAATCGCAAAACCAAAGCTATTTGCTTTCTGCAATGGTTGCTTTTCTAAAAAGCCTAAAGACGTTGCAATCACGCCAAAACATAAACACAGCACAAAAGGACTAATCGTCACAAACGGTGCCGTCCACACAGAAACATAATAAGCAAGTGTGGCAACTAAGGCTAAACGTAAAATTCGTGAATAATCTGTATGATATCGTTTGGGTACTTTTTCAAATAGTTTAGGCACATCTGGTTCTGCTCCTGTTTCTTGCCCCTCTTGTTCATGAACCGGCTGCCATGTCCCTGCTCGATATTCTTGAAGCTTCCGCTTTCCTTCTTTTTTTAGAACAATTGAAGTTAAGGGATAACCAGCAAACCCTTGAATGACATAAATTAAAATTGCCAAAACCGAAAGTGAGGCTAAACCAGCTGATTGAGCCGCTTCTGACATTACTAATGAAGAAACTAAACCTCCTACTAACGGCGGGATTGCAACTAAAACTGTTTTTAAGTCAAAAACAAAAGTCCCCACAGCTAACAACAAGGCAATAATGCCCAGAATACCTGACAAAGCAATCACAATCGTTTTCCATTGATTAACCAATTCTTTAACAGAGAGCAGAGTGCCCATATTAGTAATCAACAGATACATTAATAAAGTGGCAACCACTGTAGGAATCCCTGCCACTTCCACAATATTTTGTGGAAAAATAGTCCAATAACCAAGAATAAATAAAACACCACAAACAAAAACGGATGGAATCCAAGCTTTTGTTTTGATAGAAACTACATCACCAATGTATAAAATAACCATCAGCAACGAAAAAGCAAACATTTGCGACATATAATTCCCCCTTCTACTAACTCAGATGTTTAATTATCTGAAAATTCCAATTAATAATCAGTATAACAAACCGGAAAAGCTTCTGCAATGCTTTTAAGAAACAAAAAAGCTTTGAGAAAACAGCGTTTTCCCAAAGCAAAAAAAAATCACCTTTATATGATGAGTGCTCCCCTGCTAAAGCCATCTTTAGCAGGGAAAGCAGAGCTAGACTCGGAGTCGCCTCCAACATCATAACACTCTAAAAGAAACATCTATAAAGTGATCGGTTTATTAATTATTTAACAAATTCGATAACTACCATTGGTGCTGCATCGCCGCGTCTTGGTTCTGTCTTCAAGATACGAGTGTAACCACCTTGGCGTTCCGCGAAACGAGGTCCTAAATCGTTAAATAGCTTTTGTAAAGCTGATTCAACAACGATAGACTCATCTTCTTCACGAACACTAGCAACTTCATTACGAACGAAAGTAGCTGCTTGACGACGTGCATGAAGATCTCCACGTTTACCTAAAGTAATCATTTTTTCTACAGTTGAACGTACTTCTTTCGCACGAGCTTCAGTAGTTACGATGCGTTCGTTGATGATTAAATCAGTTGTAATATCACGTAGCATAGCTTTACGTTGGCTTGATGTGCGTCCTAATTTACGGTAACTCACGTTGGGTTCCCTCCTTCGTTTCTGTTCTCACGAGCCACTGCTGTTAAGCAGGACTGGAAACTTCGTAAAAGTCTTAATCGTCCTTACGTAATCCTAACCCTAGATCATGCAATTTAAGTTTTACTTCTTCAAGAGATTTACGACCTAAATTACGTACTTTGATCATTTCTGGTTCAGATTTGTTTGTAAGTTCTTGTACAGTATTAATGCCTGCACGTTTTAAACAGTTATATGAACGAACTGATAAATCAAGTTCTTCAATCGTCATTTCTAGCATTTTCTCTTTTTGAGTTTCTTCTTTTTCCACCATGATTTCAGCGTTTTTCGCTTCGTCAGTAAGGTTTACAAAGATATCTAAATGCTCAGTCATGATTTTCGCAGCTAAACTTAGTGCTTCTTGAGGAATGATTGAACCATCTGTCCATATTTCCATTGTTAATTTGTCGAAATCATCACGACGACCAACACGTGTATTTTCTACTTGGTAGTTAACACGAAGAACGGGTGTGTAGATGGAATCAACTGGAAGTACACCGATTGGCATATCTTCTTTTTTGTTTTCGTCTGCTTGAACATAGCCACGACCAGGTTTCACTGTTAAGCGAGCATGGAAAGTAGCTCCTTCAGCAACACTACAGATAACTAAATCTTTATTTAGGATCTCAACATCACTGTCCACGATAATATCGCCGGCAGTCACGGTAGCGGGTCCTGTAATATCGATCTCAAGGGTTTTCTCTTCTTCAGCATATAATTTCAATGCTAAGCCTTTAATATTCAAAATAATTTGTGTTACGTCTTCTCGTACACCTGGAATGGTTGAGAATTCGTGTAAAACACCATCGATTTGAATATTCGTAATTGCAGCTCCTGGTAAAGAAGACAATAAAATACGACGTAGAGAGTTACCTAAAGTAGTTCCGTAACCGCGTTCTAATGGTTCAACGACGAACTTACCATAATCTCTATTTTCATCAATTTTTTCGATTCTTGGTTTTTCAAATTCAATCATTCTTATCTATACCCCTTTCAAAACGAAAAGTGTCTTGTTCAATGACGTTCCTAATTCAAACTCAGAATGAGTGGCGCTCATTAAACACGACGGCGTTTTGGAGGGCGGCATCCATTATGAGGAACTGGAGTCACGTCACGAATTGCAGTCACTTCTAAACCTGTTGCTTGTAATGAACGAATTGCTGCTTCACGTCCAGAACCAGGTCCTTTAACTGTTACGTCTACAGTTTTAAGTCCATGTTCCATTGCCACTTTAGTTGCGGCTTCTGCAGCCATTTGAGCGGCAAAAGGAGTTGATTTTTTGCTTCCTTTAAAGCCTAATGATCCTGCTGATGACCATGCTAATGCATTACCATGTGTATCAGTAATCATTACGATTGTATTGTTGAATGTAGAATGGATATGTGCTACACCTGATTCTATATTCTTTTTGACACGGCGTTTACGACTAACTTTTTTTGCTGCCATGAAGTTCTAACCTCCTTCACTTAGGAATTATTTTTTCTTGCCTGCTACTGTTTTAGTAGGGCCTTTACGAGTACGTGCATTATTTTTCGTGTTTTGTCCACGAGTTGGTAATCCACGACGGTGACGGATTCCACGGTATGAACCGATTTCCATCAAGCGTTTGATGTTTAAGTTCACTTCACGACGAAGATCCCCTTCAACTTTTAACTTATCAATTTCCGCACGAATCGCATCTGTTTGTTCGTTTGTTAAATCACGTACACGAACATCTTCAGATACGCCAACGTTTGCTAAAACTTTTTTAGCTGTAGTGTTACCAATACCATAAATGTAAGTAAGAGAAACTACTACACGTTTGTCACGAGGGATGTCTACTCCTGCAATACGAGCCATTATTCGTTACACCTCCTAATTATCCTTGACGTTGTTTATGTTTTGGATTTGCTGGGCAAATAACCATAACACGTCCTTTACGGCGAATTACTTTACAATGTTCACACATTGGTTTTACTGATGGTCTTACTTTCATGATAATACCTCCTGTGGTTTTACGGAGTACAATTATTTAAAGCGATAAGTAATACGGCCACGCGTTAAATCATACGGTGATAATTCAACTGTTACTTTGTCACCAGGTAAGATACGGATGTAGTGCATACGGATTTTACCTGAAACAGTAGCAAGAACTTGGTGTCCATTTTCTAGTTCGACTTTAAACATTGCATTCGGCAAAGTTTCGACGACTGTACCTTCGACTTCAATCATATCTTCTTTTGCCACGCACAGTACCTCCTTGTACTTGTTTCGCGTTTTCACACGATAAAACGGCGGAAACTCCAGCTCCCACCTAGAAATTCTCAACTAACTTCGTTATTCATTTTGATGTCACAAAACTGTAGAAGTCGGACTGATATATTCTACCATATTTAGTTATGTTTTGGCAAGAGAAACTGAATACAACAACAGGGTTAAACTGCGGGCAATTGGAAATTAGTTTTCGTCAATGATTTTTTTCACATCAGAAAAAACAGTATCGATTTCGCGATTGCCATCGATTGTATGCATCAAGCCTTGTTCTTTATAGAAAGCTAAGATTGGTGCGCTACTTTCAATGTTGACTGCCAAACGATTTTTAACCGTTTCGGGCTTATCATCTTCTCTTTGGTAGAATTCATGTCCGCCACAGCGATCACAAGTGCCTTCAACTTTTGGCGGGTTGAATAATTTATGATACGTTGCGCCACATGTGCGACAGATGAATCGTCCAGCTAAACGCTCGATTAATACATCTTCTTCTACATGGATGTCAATGACAGCATCAATTTTTTTGTTTAATTCTTTAAGCATTGTATCTAATGCTTTTGCTTGATCCAGTGTACGTGGGAAACCATCTAATAGGAATCCTTTGTCTGTATCTGGTTCAGCAAGGCGTTCTTTAACAATTCCGTTTGTTACTTCGTCAGGAACCAGTTCACCTTTATCGATATAAGATTTCGCTTCTAGGCCCAAGGCAGTTTCATTTTTCATTGCTGCACGGAACATATCTCCAGTAGAAATATGTGGAATGCCATACGTATCAATGATTTTTTCTGCTTGGGTGCCTTTACCTGCTCCAGGTAATCCCATTAAAATGAGGTTCATATATTCTCCTCCTAATTTTAAAGACCGGCTTATGAAGCTAGCCATATGTGAGAATGGTGCTGAGGTAAAACCTCAACACTCGATTCTTACTTATTGATAAAGCCGACATATTGACGTTTCATCATTAATCCTTCTAATTGTTTCGTTGTTTCTAATGCAACCCCGATAACGATTAGTAAACTTGTTCCACCTAAACCGATTGATTGAGGTAAGTTCCAAACCATTTGCGCAATGATTGGAAGTAAAGCAACAAGTCCTAGGAAAATTGAGCCGACAACACTTAATCTCATTAACACGCCAGATACATATTCTTCTGTACCTTTACCTGGCCGCACGCTTGGAATGTAGCTTCCTTGTTTTTGTAAGTTTTCCGCTAATTTCTCAGGGTTTACTTGAACAAATGCATAGAAGAACGTAAACGCAACGATTAGGACAGTATAGATGATTGCCCCTGGAACTGTGTTATAACTGAAGATTTTTGTCATAATGTCATACCAATTTTCACCAGCGAATTTTGATGAGAAAGCTTGTAAAATGGCATTTGGTGTTGCAATTAACGAGCTGGCAAAGATAACTGGAATAACCCCAGCAGCATTTACTTTTAACGGTAAATAACTACTTGTTGGTGCACCAGAAACACGTTTTGTATATTGGATTGGAATCTTACGTTCTGCTTGTTGGAAGAACGTTACGACTGTAACAATCACCAAAATAGCAATAACTAAGATTGCAATGAAAATAACAGATTGCCAAATACGAGAAGACTCGATATTGACGAAGTAATCTTCATAGATTTCTTTGACTGCTCCTGGCAAACGGGAAATAATCCCGGCAAAGATAATCATTGAAACACCATTTCCGATTCCTTTTTCTGTAATTTGTTCACCCATCCAAGTCACAAACATCGTCCCAGCAGTTAAAATAACTGCAATCATCACAAAGGTACCTAAGGTTGGATTGTTGACAATCCCAGTTTGACTTAAGCTATTAAAACCAGCAGTGATCCCCATTGACTGAGCCACACCCAAGACAATCGTTAGATATCTTGTTGCTTGATTTAATTTCTTACGCCCAACTTCCCCTTGTTTTGACCATTCTACAAATCTAGGTACAATATCCATTTGCAATAGTTGAATAATAATAGAGGCTGTAATGTATGGCGAAACCCCCATCGAGAAGATAGAGAAGTTTTGCATGGCACTACCACTCACCATATTCAACATATTCAAAAAGGGTAAGCTACTTAAATCAGACAATCCCTTTGCATTCACCCCGGGCACAGTAATGTGCGCACCTAGGCGAAATACAAACAAGATTAAAACTGTAAATAAGATTTTTGATCTAATGTCTTTGACTTTAAAGGCGTTCTTTAATAGCTTGAACAATTAGATCACCTCGATTGAACCACCAGCAGCTTCGATAGCTTCTTGTGCTGATTTCGAGAATTTAGCTGCTTTCACAGTTAATTTTTTCGTTAACTCACCATCTGCAAGAACTTTGATTCCCGCTTTTTCGTTTTTAACGATTCCTGCTTCTTTTAGGACAACAGGAGTTACTTCTGTTCCATCTTCAAAACGGTTTAAAGTATCTAAGTTTACAACAGCGTAATCTTTACGATTAATGTTTGTAAACCCACGTTTTGGTAAACGACGGAATAATGGAGTTTGACCCCCTTCAAATCCTAAACGAACACCACCGCCTGAACGGGCTTTTTGCCCTTTTTGTCCACGGCCAGCTGTTTTACCATTACCAGATGAAGTACCACGTCCAACACGGTTACGTACTTGGCGTGAGCCCTCAGCAGGTTTTAATTCATGAAGTTTCATAGGTTTGGCACCTCCTTAAGCAATCTTCTATTACAAATCTATAAATCTTAAACTTCTTCTACGTCCACTAAATGTGAAATAGTGTTAACCATACCTTTGATTGCTTCATTGGCAGGTTTTGTAACAGTACTATTCACTTTACCTAAACCTAACGCTTTAACTGTAGCACGTTGGTTTTGAGGACGTCCGATAACACTGCGTTTTAAAGTAATTTTTAATTCAGCCATTATTTTTGTCCTCCTTAACCGATAATTTCTTCTACAGATTTACCGCGAAGTGCTGCCACTTCTTCGGCACGTTTTAATTGTTTTAGACCTTCAACAGTTGCGCGAACAACGTTAATAGGTGTGTTTGAACCTAGTGATTTAGATGTAATATCTGCTACACCAGCTAATTCCAATACGGCACGAACTGGTCCACCAGCAGCTACCCCAGAACCTTCTACTGCAGGTTTCATAAGGATACGGCCGCCACCGAATACGCCAATTACTTCGTGCGGGATAGTAGAACCAACCATAGGCACTTCAACTAAGTTTTTCTTCGCGTCTTCGATTGCTTTACGGATAGCTTCAGGTACTTCTTGTGCTTTACCAGTACCGAAACCAACGTGTCCGTTTTTGTCACCGACAACAACTAAAGCTGCGAAACGTAAACGACGTCCACCTTTAACAACTTTTGTTACACGGTTGATCGCTACAACGCGGTCTTCTAATTCCAAATGTTTTGGATCAATATAAACCATGAATGGTGTTCCTCCTTCTCCTAAAATTCTAGTCCATTTTCACGAGCAGCTTCAGCTAAAGCTTGCACGCGGCCATGGTAAAGGTATCCACCACGGTCGAAGACTACTTTTTTGATGCCTTTTTCAGCGGCACGTTCAGCAACTAGTTTACCAACAGCTGCAGCTGTTTCTGTTTTTGTTCCACCTGAAATTTCTTTATCCAAGGCAGAGGCACTTGCTAGCGTCACACCCGCTACGTCATCAATGACTTGCGCGTAGATGTTTTTGTTAGAACGGAAAATGTTCAAGCGTGGGCACTCAGCAGTACCAGAGATTTTGTTACGTACACGACGATGTCTCTTTTGACGTGTTTTGTTTTTATCTGGTTTTGTAATCACAATTTTCACCTCTTTGATTTAATGTTTACTACTAATATTTCAAGCAGTCAGCAGATTACGGAAAAGAGAAGCTGGCAGACAAGACAAAAGCATTTTATTGGAAAAATCCCATAAAATGACAGTTGCTTGTTGTTGACTTCTGTTTTCTACACAGCTGTTATTATTTACCAGTTTTACCTTCTTTACGGCGTACAAATTCACCAACATAGCGAATCCCTTTGCCTTTATAAGGTTCTGGAGGACGAACGCCACGGATGTTAGCAGCTAATTCACCAACAACTTCTTTGTTGATGCCTTTAACGATAACTTGTGTGTTCGCAGGTACTTCAAATGTTACGCCTTCTGGTGCTGTCATTTCGACAGGATGAGAATAACCAACGTTTAAAGTTAATTTGTTGCCTTGTACTTGGGCACGGTATCCGACCCCGATAAGTTCAAGTGCTTTTTGGAAACCTTCAGAAACACCAACAACCATGTTGTTGAAGTTTGCACGAGTTGTTCCGTGGATTGTTTTCATTTCTTTTGAATCGTTTGGACGAATGAATGTCACTTCGTTTCCTTCGATGTTCATTTTGATATCAGAAGAAAATTCGCGTGTTAATTCACCTTTAGGTCCTTTAACTGTAATGTTGTTTCCGTCTTGCTTGATTTCAACACCAGCAGGAAGAACAACAACTTTATTACCAATACGGCTCACTTAGAGACACCTCCTTGTGTATTTTTTAGAATTACCATACGTAGGCGATTACTTCGCCGCCGATATTTTTCGCTCTAGCTTCTTTGTCAGTAATTACACCCTCTGATGTAGAGATGATTGCAATTCCTAGACCGTTTAATACTTTTGGTACTTCGTCAGCTTTTACGTATGCACGTAAACCTGGTTTAGAAATACGTTTTAAGTTTGTGATAACACGTTCTTCGTTTTTACCATATTTTAGGAAAACACGGATTACGCCTTGTTTGTCATCTTCGATGTATTCTACGTCGCGGATAAATCCTTCACGTTTCAGGATTTCTGCGATATCACGTTTGATTTTTGAAGCAGGTACTTCTAAAGTTTCATGTTTAACCATGTTCGCATTACGAATGCGAGTTAGAAAATCTGCAATTGGATCTGTCATGACCATTGAACTATTTACCTCCTTTATGCGAGTTTACTTGTTTACCAGCTAGCTTTCTTCACGCCGGGAATTTGACCTTTATAGGCAAGTTCGCGGAAGCAAATACGGCAAAGATGAAATTTACGATAAACTGAATGTGGACGTCCACAACGTTCACAACGAGTATAAGCTTGTGTTGAATGTTTAGCAGGACGTTTGTTTTTAGCAATCATTGATTTTTTAGCCACGTAGTTCGCCTCCTTATATTATTTTTGGAATGGCATACCTAATTGTGCCAACAATTCGCGAGACTCTTCGTCAGTGTTCGCTGTTGTAACAATTACGATGTCCATACCGCGTACTTTATCTACTAAATCATAATCAACTTCTGGGAAGATTAATTGTTCTTTAATACCTAAAGTATAGTTACCACGACCATCGAAAGCTTTTTTGCTGACACCGTGGAAGTCACGTACACGAGGTAAAGAAACTGTTACTAATTTATCTAAAAATTCGTACATTCTTTCGCCGCGTAGCGTTACTTTCGCACCGATTGGCATTCCTTCACGTAAACGGAATCCAGCGATAGATTTTTTAGCTTTTGTGATAAGTGGTTTTTGACCAGTGATTAATGCTAATTCTTCAACAGCTTTGTCTAAGTTTTTAGCATTTGATACTGCATCACCCACACCCATGTTGATAACGATTTTATCAACTTTAGGTGTTTGCATAACTGAGCTGTAATTAAATTTTTCCACCAATGATGGTGTTACTTCTTTAATATATTTTTCTTTCAGGCGGTTCATTCAGTAAGCCCTCCTTCCGCAATTTTTATTTATCTAAAACTTCACCTGTTTTTTTAGAAACGCGGACTTTTTTGCCGTCGACTTCTTTAAACGCAACTTTAGTAGCTTCTCCGTTTGAAGGATCAATCACCATTACATTAGAAACATGAATTGGCGCTTCCACTTCAAGGATTCCACCTTGTGGGGCTGCTTGGTTTGGTTTTTGGTGTTTTTTAACGACGTTGACACCTTCAACGATAACTTTATCTTGTTTAGGAAACGCTGCTAAGACAACGCCTTCTTTGTTTTTATCTTTACCAGTGATAACTTTTACTTTATCGCCTTTTTTAACAAACATTACTGTTTCGCACCTCCTTTAACGTGGGCTCGAGATTATAATACTTCTGGTGCTAGAGAAACGATCTTCATGAAGTTGTTTTCACGTAATTCACGTGCAACTGGTCCGAAGATACGTGTTCCGCGTGGGCTTTTATCGTCACGGATAATTACCGCAGCATTTTCATCAAATTTGATGTAAGAACCGTCAGCACGACGAGCGCCAGATTTTGTACGAACGATAACGGCTTTAACTACTTCACCTTTTTTAACAACCCCACCTGGCGTTGCTTGTTTGACAGTAGCAACAATAACGTCACCGATGTTAGCAGTTTTACGACCAGATCCGCCTAGGACTTTGATCGTTAAAATTTCACGTGCGCCAGAATTGTCAGCGACTCTTAAACGACTTTCTTGTTGGATCACGATGTGTATCCCCCTTTCAGATTTTGTGCTTCAATCTATTAGGAAATTCTCGTTTTATTAGATAATAACTGCTTCTTCGACTACCTCTAGTAAACGGAAACGTTTTGTAGCTGATAATGGACGAGTTTCCATGATTTTTACGATGTCTCCAACTTTCGCTGTGTTGTTTTCATCATGCGCTTTATATTTTTTAGAATATTTCATACGTTTGCCATAGATAGGGTGGTTTTTCTTTGTTTCAACGACAACTGTGATTGTTTTATCCATTTTGTCTGATACCACGCGACCTTGGTAAACTTTACGTTGATTTCTTTCTTCAGTCATACGCGTTTGGCCTCCTTCCACTATTAGTTAGCTTGTTCACGCAATACTGTTTTGATGCGTGCAATCGATTGACGTACTTCTTTAATACGTGCAGTGTTTTCTAATTGACCTGTTGCTAATTGGAATCTTAAGTTGAACAATTCTTCTTTTAATTGTTTTTCTTTATCTAGCATTTCGGCAGTGGTTAATTCTCTGATTTCTTTAACCTTCATTCGATTCACCACCCATTTCCTCACGTTTTACGATCTTAGTTTTTACCGGCAATTTGTGAGATGCAAGACGAAGAGCTTCACGAGCTACTTCTTCAGGAACGCCTGCGATTTCAAACATGATTTTACCACGTTTAACTGGTGATACCCAGCCTTCTGGTGCCCCTTTACCTTTACCCATACGTACGCCGATAGCTTTACTTGTGTAAGACTTGTGAGGGAAAATTTTAATCCATACTTTCCCGCCACGTTTCATGTAACGAGTCATTGCAATACGGGCTGCTTCGATTTGACGGTTAGTAATCCAGTGAGATTCAGTTGCTTGTAAACCCCATTCACCAAATGCTACTTCTTTTCCGCCTTTAGCTTCACCGCGCATTTTTCCGCGGAATTCACGACGGTGTTTTACACGTTTAGGTACTAACATGATTATTTCCCTCCTTTCTCAGTGTTTTTTTTCGTTGGAAGAATTTCTCCACGATAGATCCACACTTTAACTCCTAGTTTTCCGTAAGTAGTGTCCGCTTCTTCCCATGCGTAATCAATGTCCGCACGTAATGTGTGAAGTGGTACAGTTCCTTCAGAGTATCCTTCTGAACGAGCGATATCCGCACCGTTTAGACGACCTGATACTTGAGTTTTGATTCCTTTAGCGCCAGCACGCATTGCGCGTTGGATGGCTTGTTTTTGAGCACGACGGAAAGCAACACGGTTTTCTAATTGACGTGCAATTCCTTCGCCTACTAATTTTGCATCTAAATCTGGTTTTTTGATTTCAACGATGTTGATGTGAACTCGTTTGCCAGTTAATTTGTTTAATTCTTTTCTTAGGTTTTCGACTTCAGATCCGCCTTTACCGATAACCATACCTGGTTTAGCTGTGTGAATTGAAATGTTAACACGGTTTGCAGCGCGTTCGATTTCAATTGTAGATACAGCAGCATCAGCAAGTTTTGTTGCGATAAATTTACGGATTCTTAAATCTTCGTGTAAGAATTCGGCATACTCTTTTTCAGCATACCATTTCGCATCCCAGTCGCGGATGATGCCTACACGCATTCCAATTGGATGTACTTTTTGACCCACTGATTGTCCCTCCTCTTAAATGTTTAAGCTCTGTTTTCATAAAGAAAACAGCCTATTTCATGAGACTTATTTCTCTGTTACAACTACTGTGATGTGACTAGTACGTTTGTTGATTGGTGAAGCTGAACCTTTTGCACGAGGACGGAAACGTTTCATTGTTGGTCCTTCGTTAACAAATGCTTCAGATACGACTAAGCTTTCAACGTCTAAGTCAAAGTTGTTTTCTGCGTTAGCAACTGCTGACATTAAAACTTTTTCAATGATTCCAGCAGACTTGTTCGGTGTGAATTTCAAGATTGAAATTGCATCCGCAACGCTTTTCCCTCTGATAAGATCGATTACTAAACGTGCTTTACGAGGTGAAGTGCGAACTGTTTTTGCAGTTGCTTTAGCTGATGTAATTTGTTCTGACATTTGCATATCCTCCCCTCAAAATTAGCGTTTAGTTTTTTTATCGTCAGCAACGTGGCCACGATAAGTTCTAGTTGGTGCAAATTCACCTAATTTATGTCCTACCATGTCTTCTTGAATGTAAACAGGGACATGTTTCCGTCCATCATATACAGCGATTGTGAAACCTACGAATGATGGAAAAATTGTAGAGCGGCGAGACCAAGTTTTAATTACTTTTTTCTTTTCGGCACCTTGTTGTGCTTCGACCTTTTTCATCAAATGATCATCGACGAAAGGTCCTTTTTTTAAACTACGACCCATGGTGAACCTCCTCTCAAAATGTACGACACATGGTCAAAAAAATTATTTAGTACGACGACGAACGATAAGTTTGTCTGATTTAGCTTTTTTATTACGTGTTTTGTATCCAATTGCTGGTTGACCCCATGGAGATACTGGCGCTTTACGTCCAATTGGTGTTTTACCTTCACCACCACCGTGTGGGTGATCGTTAGGGTTCATTACGCTACCACGAACAGTTGGGCGTTTACGCATCCAACGAGAGCGGCCAGCTTTACCAATGTTGATTAATTCGTGTTGTTCGTTACCAACTGAACCGATTGTTGCACGGCAAGTTGCTAAGATCATACGAACTTCGCCAGAGTTTAAGCGGATTAATACGTATTTGCCTTCTTTACCAAGTACTTGCGCGCTTGTTCCAGCTGAACGGATTAATTGTCCACCTTTACCAGGTTTCATTTCAATGTTGTGGATAACTGTACCAACTGGAATGTTTTCCAATGGTAATGCGTTACCTACTTTAATATCTGCTTCTGGACCAGATACTAGGCGCATGCCTACTTCTAATCCTTTTGGTGCTAAGATGTATGCCTTAACCCCGTCTTCGTAATGAACTAACGCGATGTTAGCAGAACGGTTTGGATCGTACTCGATCGTTTTAACAACCGCTGCGACGTTATCTTTATTACGTTTGAAGTCAATCACACGGTATTGACGTTTGTGACCGCCACCTTGGTGACGAACCGTAATGCGACCGTTGTTGTTACGACCGGCATTGTTTTTTAATGGCTGTAACAATGATTTTTCTGGTGTTGAAGTTGTGATTTCAGCGAAATCAGAACTCGTCATGTTACGACGGCCATTTGTGGTAGGTTTGTACTTTTTAATCGCCACGTCTTATTTCCCTCCTACGTTGATATTGTTCAGGACTGCTTATTCAGCAGCTTCGAATAATTGAATTTCTTTTGAATCTTCAGTTAATGTAACGATCGCTTTGCGACGTTTTTTTGTATAACCTGCATATTTACCCATGCGTTTGAATTTTGGACGCACGTTTAAGATGTTTACGTTTGCTACTTTAACATCGAATGCTGATTCAACAGCTTGTTTTACTAAAGTTTTGTTTGCGCGAGTGTCCACTTCGAAAGTATATTTCTTTTCGTCCATAGCTAACATGGATTTTTCAGTGATCACTGGGCGTTTGATTACGTCTAGTAATTCCATTATGCAAGCACCTCCTCAATTTGAGTAAGAGCTGTTTGTGTTGCCAAGACTTTGTTAGCTGACACAACATCTAACACACTAACGTTATCAGAAGTTACTACAGAAACGTTTGGTAAGTTACGAGCTGATAAAGCTGCAAAGTCGTTACCATTTTCTAAAACAACTAATACTTTAGTATCGATAGACAAGTTAGCAAGAACTTGTTTGAATTCTTTTGTTTTTGGTGCATCGAAGCTTAAACCTTCTACTGCTACCAAGTTATTTTCAGCAACTTTGTCTGATAATACAGATTTCATTGCTAAGCGACGAACTTTTTTAGGAAATTTGTAGCTGTATGAACGCGGTGTTGGTCCAAAGACTACGCCACCTCCACGCCATTGTGGTGAACGGATTGAACCTTGACGAGCACGACCAGTTCCTTTTTGACGCCATGGTTTGCGGCCACCGCCACGAACAGCGCTACGGTTTTTAACTGCGTGTGTTCCTTGTCTTAATGAAGCACGTTGCATGATGATTGCATCATAGACAACACTTTCATTAGGTTCGATTCCGAAGATTTCTTCATTTAAAGTGATTTCACCGTTTTGAGTTCCATCTTGTTTGAATAATGCTACATTCGGCATTCCTTAGTTCCTCCTTTCCCTACACTTATTTAGCTTTCACAGCTGATTTGATTGTGATTAAAGATTTTTTCGCTCCAGGAATGTTTCCTTTGATTAAGATAACATTTCTTTCTACGTCCACTTTAACAACTTCAAGGTTTTGAATTGTTACGCGGTCGCCACCCATACGGCCGGCTAGTCGTTTATTTTTAAATACACGGTTAGGCGCTACTGGACCCATTGACCCAGGACGACGGTGATAACGAGAACCATGAGACATAGGTCCGCGGCTTTGGCCGTGACGTTTGATTGCCCCTTGGAATCCTTTACCTTTCGTAGTACCTGTAACATCAACAACGTCTCCTGCTTGGAAAACATCTACTTTGATTTCTTTACCTACTTCATATTCTCCTAGCTCAACATTCTTGAATTCTTTAATGAAGCGCTTAGGAGCCGTGTTTGCTTTTGCAACATGACCTTTCGCAGGTTTGTTTGATAAAACTTCACGTTTGTCTTGGTAACCAACTTGGATAGCTTCGTATCCGTCAGTTTCAACAGTTTTTACTTGTAAAACTACGTTTGGCGTAGCTTCAACTACTGTTACTGGAATTAATTCACCAGACTCAGTAAAGATTTGTGTCATTCCCACTTTTTTCCCTAAGATTCCTTTGGTCATGAGTACACCTCCATCTTAATTTTATAGTTTGATTTCAATATTAACACCAGACGGTAAGTCAAGCTTCATTAGAGCGTCAACTGTTTTTGGTGTTGGGTTCACAATGTCAATTAGACGTTTGTGAGTACGCATTTCGAATTGTTCGCGAGAATCTTTGTATTTATGAGTCGCACGAATAACTGTGTAAAGTGAGCGTTCTGTTGGTAATGGAATCGGACCTGATACGTCAGCTCCAGTTCTTTTTGCTGTTTCCACAATTTTATCCGCTGATTGATCTAAAATACGGTGTTCATACGCTTTTAAACGGATACGAATTTTTTGTTTTGCCATCTTGTTCCCTCCTTCGCCTATTTTAAAAGTAGACATAGCTCCACGAAAATTTATCCGGCATGCTCGTTCATGGCAAAGCGTCCGAGCGTGTCGCAACCTCTCGCTTCACAGCCGGCAAATCAAATCGTTGATCTACCAATGCTTTTTACACTCCTGTAAACAGCACCTTTTTGATTATACTATGAAAGGATAGTGTTAGCAAGGATTTTCTGCGTTTTTTTGAAAGAATTTTTTCTTGTTTTGAAAAGCATTTGTTTTGTTTTTCAATTCTTTTCATTCTATTTTTATAAAAAAAGAATTTGGGATTCCTTTTTTACCAGAATCTCAAATTCTTTCTTTTTTATTCTATTAACCAATCCGGCGCATTGGAATATCATTGTTATCTGGATGAACCAATAAATATTGAATAACATCAATATTGCTTGCTTGGAATGAGGCTGCACATGCTTGCAAATATAAGTCCCACATTCGATAGAAGCGCTCGCCTTTTTCGTCAACAATTTCTGCTTCTATATTATGGAAGTTTTTTGTCCAATGTTCCAACGTCAATTGATAATCTCTGCGCAAACTTTCCAAGTCAATCACTTGCAAGTCGTTTTCTGTCATATGGCCGACTAGCTCAGTGACACCAGGAATATAGCCACCAGGGAAAATATAACGATTAATCCAAGCATTTTTAGCCCCACCTTGTTGGCGACTGATCCCATGAATCAACGCCGTACCTTTAGGCGCTAAATTCCGCTGAACGACATCAAAATATTCATGTAGATTTTCCGCACCGACATGTTCAAACATCCCAACACTCGTAATATGGTCAAAAGACTCTCCTTTTAAATCACGATAATCCATCAATTTGACAGTCATTCGATCTTGTAGATCTTCTTTTTCTATAATATGGCGAATATGATGAAATTGCTCTTCACTTAATGTAATCCCAGTTGCTTTGGCTCCATATTCTTTCACCGCAGTTAAAATTAACGTGCCCCAGCCGCAGCCAATATCCAGTAAAGTGTCGCCCTCTTTGATAAACAATTTATCTAAAATATGATGAACTTTATTCACTTGCGCTTGTTCTAATGTATCTTCAGGCGTTTTAAAATAAGCACATGAATACGTCATTGTTTGGTCAAGCCATTTTTTGTAAAAATCATTTCCTAGATCGTAATGGCTGTGAATATCCTCTTGCGAACGTTTTTTTGAATGACTTTCTTTAGGAAGCCATTTAATAAATTTAGCATTGTGTAAAAAGCTATCCTTTTGGTTATACACATCATAAATCAGCGCTTGGATATCGCCTTCGATTTCAATTTTGCGATCCATGTAGGCTTCCCCTAAAGTTAACGAAGCGTTATTCAGTAAATCCTTCACAGGAATTTTTTCATTGAATACAATTTTAAAAACCGGATCCCCCGACCCTTGCCCATACTCTTTGACGGTACCATCCCAGTATGTGACTTGTGTCTTTTTTGAAAAAGACCATTTAAACAGTTGACTGTACGTTTCTTTTTCTAACATTGCATTCCCTCCATTAAATACCATTTGAAGCCAAAACAAAAAGAAGTCGCTTTCCGGTAGTTCGTCAAAACAAACACCACAGTCCGTTCTAAACTGAAGCACAGAAAAGTTATCACCCCTTCTATGTTCCGCTTCTTTTTTTGCAATTACAGTTCTATTCTACTCCTCTTTTAAAAATTTGAACATTCTTTTAACGTAATACCTACTATTGTTATTCTTTATCACAAAAAAACTAGAGCCAGTCCTTGACAGACTCCTCTAGTTCTAAATATTATGCTTTCTTACGCATCCGTTGTTCCGCATGAGTGTAAGCGCCATGCCATACGTGCCCCACATAAGGATTAACTTGAATACCGTGTTTAATCGCCGCTGCTACAAATTTTTTTGCTAAAGTTACTGCTTCTAACACCGAATAACCTTTCGCCAAGCCAGCTGTGATTGCCGCTGAAAAAGTACAACCTGCACCATGATTATAATCAGTAGGATATAATTCATTTTCCAAAAGATGCGCGGTGTGACCATCGTAAAACAAGTCCAGTGCTTTTTCACCAGCTAAGCGATGTCCCCCTTTAACCACGACATGCTTGGCTCCCATTTGTACAATTCGTTTTGCCGCTTCTTCCATCTCCGCCACGGAAGAAATTTCGCCTAAACCAGATAAGATGCCCGCTTCAATTAAATTAGGCGTGGCCACTAATGCTAATGGCAGTAAATCGTTTTTTAGGCCTTCCACACTTTTGGGTTGCAGAATTTGTGCCGTTCCCTTACAAGCAATGACTGGGTCAATCACGACTTTTTGAATTTTCTCTTGTTTAATGTACTTACTAGCCATTTTAATATTTTGTTCATTACCCATCATCCCTGTTTTCAAAGCCGCTACTGGACCGCCTGCAAAAACCGAAATCAATTGTTTTTCTAAGAGCGTTTCTGGCAATTCAGTTACTTCATGTGACCAACCTGTCGTAGGATCCATCGTCACAATCGAGGTTAAACTTGAAAATCCAAAAACTCCATACTCTTCAAATGTTTTTAAATCTGCTTGAATCCCTGCCCCTCCAGTTGAATCGGAGCCTGCAATCGTCAATACTTTTTCCATTAAATCACCTAACCTTTTTCTCCAAGTATACTGAAGAAACAAGTCTGCTAAAACAGCCAATTGGCTTATTTTTTAGCCAGCCAATTTCTAAACAAAAAAAAGACCAGAGAATAAATTCTCTGGTCTTACGTCCGAATACCCCAGTTTTTTACGCTGGTTAAAACTATAGTTAAAAAGTTAATTATTTAACGATTTCAGTAACAACGCCTGAACCTACAGTACGTCCGCCTTCACGAATAGAGAAACGAGTTCCGTCTTCGATAGCGATTGGGTGAATTAATTCAACGTCCATAGCAACGTTATCACCAGGCATTACCATTTCAGTACCTTCTGGCAATTCTACAACACCAGTAACGTCTGTTGTACGGAAGTAGAATTGAGGACGGTAGTTAGTGAAGAATGGAGTGTGACGTCCGCCTTCTTCTTTTGATAATACGTATACTTCAGCTTTGAATTTTGTGTGTGGAGTGATTGTAGCTGGTTTAGCTAATACTTGTCCACGTTCGATATCTTCACGTGCTACACCACGTAATAAAGCACCGATGTTGTCGCCTGCTTCAGCGTAGTCTAATAATTTACGGAACATTTCAACACCTGTAACAGTTGTTTTAGATGTTTCGTCTTTAATACCAACGATTTCAACTTCGTCACCAACGCGAACTTCACCACGTTCAACACGGCCTGTAGCAACAGTACCACGTCCAGTGATTGAGAATACGTCTTCGACTGGCATCATGAATGGTTTGTCAGTATCACGTTCTGGAGTTGGGATATATTCGTCAACTGCAGCCATTAATTCTAAGATTTTTTCTTCATAAGACTCGTCGCCTTCTAAAGCTTTCAAAGCAGAACCTGCGATAACTGGAACATCATCGCCTGGGAAATCGTATTCTGATAATAAGTCACGAACTTCCATTTCTACTAATTCTAATAATTCTTCGTCATCAACCATATCCATTTTGTTTAAGAATACAACGATGTATGGTACACCAACGTTACGTGATAATAAGATATGTTCACGTGTTTGAGGCATAGGACCATCAGCAGCAGAAACTACTAAGATAGCTCCGTCCATTTGAGCAGCACCAGTGATCATGTTTTTAACGTAGTCCGCATGTCCTGGGCAGTCAACGTGTGCATAGTGACGAGTTTCAGTTTCATATTCGATATGAGAAGTGTTGATTGTGATTCCACGTTCTTTTTCTTCTGGAGCGTTATCGATAGAATCGTAGCTTTGTGCTTCCCCGCCACCGTGTTTTGATAATACAGTAGCAATTGCAGCTGTTAATGTAGTTTTACCATGGTCAACGTGTCCGATAGTACCAATGTTAACATGGGATTTAGAACGGTCAAATTTTTCTTTTGCCATTTTGAATGTTCCTCCTAAAAATATAAATTTTATTGTTTGTTTTATATGTGATAGACGTTACTAAAAATCGTCTGATCATCATAAGCTATTTTACACGAAATCTTGAAAAAAGGATAGTTCTAAAAACAAACCTTTTATTCTCAAGGAAAATTATGCGTTGCCGCCGTTTTTCTTGATGATTTCTTCTTGAACAGACTTAGGTACGTCTTCATAGTGGTCAAATACCATCATAAATGTACCACGTCCTTGTGTTGCTGAACGTAATGTTGTAGCATAACCAAACATTTCAGCTAAAGGTACCATCGCATTAACGATTTGAGAGTTACCGTGTGCTTCCATACCTTCAACACGTCCACGACGACTTGTTACGTGTCCCATGATATCACCTAAGTAATCTTCAGGAACAGTAATTGTAACTTTCATCATTGGTTCTAAAATAACTGGGTTTGCATTTTTAGCCGCAGCTTTCAATGCCATAGAAGCAGCTACACGGAAGGCCGTTTCATTTGAATCGACATCGTGGTATGAACCATCGTAAAGTTTTGCTTTGATATCAACTAATGGATAACCAGCAAGAACACCGTTGTTCATAGAGTCTTCTAACCCTTTTTCAACTGCTGGGATGTATTCACGAGGAACCACACCACCGACAATTGCGTTTTCAAACTCGAAGCCTTTACCTTCTTCATTTGGTGTAAATTCAACCCATACGTGACCGTATTGTCCTTTACCACCAGACTGACGAACGAATTTACCTTCTGCTTTAGTCGCAGCACGGAATGTTTCGCGGTAAGATACTTGAGGAGCACCTACGTTAGCTTCAACTTTGAATTCACGTTTCATACGGTCTACTAAAACGTCTAAGTGCAATTCACCCATACCAGAGATAACTGTTTCACCAGTTTCAACGTTTGTTTCAACGCGGAATGATGGATCTTCTTCAGCAAGTTTTTGTAGAGCCACGCCCATTTTATCTTGGTCAGCTTTTGATTTAGGTTCAACAGCGACTTGGATAACTGGGTCAGGGAATTCAATAGATTCAAGAATAACTGGTGCATCTAATGCACATAATGTATCACCAGTTGTTGTGTCTTTTAGACCAACAGCAGCAGCGATATCACCAGAGTACACTTTGTCAATTTCTTGACGAGTGTTGGCGTGCATTTGTAGGATACGACCGATACGTTCTTTTTTGCCTTTTGAAGCGTTCAATACGTATGAACCACTTTCAAGGACACCAGAATAAACACGGAAGAAAGTTAAACGACCTACGAATGGGTCAGTCATAACTTTAAATGCTAATGAAGCGAAAGGTGCTTCGTCATCAGCTGGACGAGTTGTTTCTTCGTCTGTTTTAGTATCGATCCCTTTGATAGCATCGATATCTAATGGAGATGGTAAGTAATCAAGAACAGCGTCCAACATTAATTGAACCCCTTTATTCTTGAATGCTGAACCAGCTAATACAGGGAAGAACTCAACGTTGATTGTTGCTTGACGGATACCAGCGACTAATTCTTCTTCAGTGATTTCTTCACCTTCAAGATATTTCATCATTAAGTCTTCGTCAGTTTCAGCAACAGCTTCAACTAATTTTTCGCGCCATTCTTGCGCTTTTTCTAAATAATCTTCAGGAATATCAGTTTCTTGAATATCTGTTCCCAAATCATTTGTGTAGATTTCAGCTTTCATTTTAATCAAGTCAATGATTCCAGTGAAGTCTTCTTCAGCTCCGATTGGAATTTGAATTGGATGAGCGTTTGCTTGTAAACGATCATGTAATGATTCTACTGAATAGAAGAAGTCCGCACCGATTTTATCCATTTTGTTACAGAATACAATACGAGGAACTTTATATTCAGTCGCTTGACGCCAAACAGTTTCTGTTTGAGGTTCTACACCTGATTGAGAGTCAAGAACTGTTACCGCACCATCTAATACGCGTAGAGAACGTTGTACTTCAATTGTGAAGTCCACGTGTCCTGGAGTATCGATGATATTTACACGGTAGCCTTTCCACTGTGCAGTTGTCGCAGCGGATGTAATCGTGATACCACGTTCTTGTTCTTGTTCCATCCAGTCCATTTGTGAAGCACCTTCATGGGTTTCACCGATTTTATGGATTTTACCAGTGTAGTACAAGATACGCTCAGTTGTTGTTGTTTTACCAGCATCAACGTGGGCCATGATACCAATGTTACGAGTTTTTTCAAGTGAAAATTCTCTTGCCATTTTGTATGTTTACTCCTCTCTTTATTTAAATCGATTGTAAATTGACTTTCTGCTGCCACTTTACGCGACAGACAGAGAGGATCTTACCAACGATAATGAGCAAATGCGCGGTTTGCGTCTGCCATTTTGTGTGTGTCTTCGCGTTTTTTAACAGAAGCGCCAGTGTTGTTAGCAGCATCCATGATTTCTTTCGCTAGACGTTCTTCCATTGTGTGTTCACCACGTAGACGTGCGTAGTTAACTACCCAACGTAAACCTAAAGTTGTACGACGTTCTGGACGAACTTCAACTGGTACTTGGTAGTTAGAACCCCCAACACGACGTGCTTTAACTTCAAGAACAGGCATAACGTTTTTCATTGCTTGTTCAAAAACTTCCAATGGATCGTTACCTGTAGATTCTTTGATGATATCAAATGAATTATAGATAATGTTAGCAGCAATCCCGCGTTTACCGTCAACCATTACACGGTTGATTAAGCGAGTTACTAATTTTGAGTTATAAATTGGATCTGGTAAAACATCACGTTTTGCAACAGGACCTTTACGAGGCATCCGTAACTCCTCCTTCCGAAATATGATTTTTCAAGTTGTTATTGTCTTATTATAATTAAGCTTTAGGACGTTTTGTACCGTATTTAGAGCGGCTTTGTTTACGGTCGTTAACACCGGCAGTATCAAGCGCACCACGAACGATATGGTAACGTACCCCTGGTAAGTCTTTTACACGTCCACCACGTAATAATACCACGCTGTGTTCTTGTAAGTTGTGACCGATACCTGGGATATAAGCTGTAACTTCGATTAAGTTTGACAAACGAACACGGGCATATTTACGTAAAGCTGAGTTCGGTTTTTTAGGTGTCATCGTACCCACACGTGTACAAACTCCACGTTTTTGCGGAGAGTTAACGTTTGTTTGAGTTTTCTTAAAACTGTTATATCCTTTGTTTAAGGCTGGTGAATCAGATTTTTCTACTTTAGATTTACGAGGTTTACGTACTAATTGGTTAATTGTAGGCATTCCTTGTTCTCCTCCTTCCTTACTTCGCTTCTAGTTCCACACATCCAGGTGGTTCTTTTTTCGCGATAAAAAATAATGCAATCTCTGCACTCTTTATCAAATATGCTTTGATAGACAGTCAGCACGTCCCTATAAGGAACCTGTAGATAAAGCACCTTTGTTAGGATACCACGATAAGTATCAGCTGTCAACCCTCTTCTTTCGCCTTTCGAAAAAAAGATTTTCCTTCTATTTAAACGTACTTTTCCTTTAAAAATTTTTATGACTTTTTCAAAAACTTTCTATCTTTTTTAGTTAAATAACGGTACAATATCTTTGACTATTGAAGGGGGCGGAAAACAGCGATGAATCTGAAACAAATGGTAGGAATCGAAGCTGCAAAATATGTAGAAGACGGCATGATTGTCGGTTTGGGTACTGGCTCAACAGCAAAATTTATGGTAGACGAAATTGGTCGTCGCGTAAAAGAAGAAGGATTGTCAATCGTAGGGGTTACTACTTCAAAAGAAACAGAGAAACAAGCCTTGGCCTTGGGCATTCCTTTAAAAAGTATTGATGAGGTTCCGTATGTGGATCTTACGATTGATGGCGCCGATGAAATCAGCGCTGATTTTCAAGGAATCAAAGGCGGTGGCGCTGCCTTACTTTTTGAAAAAATTGTGGCCACTTATTCAAAGAAATGTATTTGGATTGTGGATAAATCAAAAATGGTGGACGATTTAGGGGCTTTCCCGCTTCCAGTTGAGGTTGTTCCTTATGGCAGCCGCCAACTAGTGCATTTATTTGAAGAAAAAGGCTATCACCCAACACTTCGTTTAAACGCTGCTGGCGAAACATTAATAACAGATGGAGGCCACCATATCATCGATTTGCATTTAGAAAAAATTACAGATCCAGAAGCTTTGGGTTCTTATTTAGACAACTTGGTTGGCGTCGTTGAACACGGCTTATTTTTAAATATGGTTTCTATGGTAATCGTCGGTTATGAAGATGGACCGAAAACCTTACATGTTCCCGCACGTTAAGAATGTGTGAAAAAAGATTATTTATATAGGAAGGATAATATATGAAACGAATTGGTTATGCACGCACAACTATTATTGAAGACGATTTAAAAAATCAACTAACCACTCTCCAATCGTTTGGTTGTGATGATATTTTCCAAGAGACATTTGATCCTCAAGCGGAGATCAGTGTCTTAGACGAAGTCGAAAAACTTCTTTCTGCTGGGGATACACTTATTGTTTGTAAATTGCACCATTTAGGTAAAACAACCCGCCAATTAACAGACTTTATGAAAATGTTAAAGGAAAAACAAGTTGATTTTGTCAGCATTTCAGAAGGAATTGATACTCACCTTCCAACAGGTGAAGCCTATTTCCAATTAATGGAGAGCTTATCTGCGATGGAATGTGCACTAATTAAAGAACGAACACTCGTCGGGCTCCACAAAGCTCGTGAAAACGGAAAAGTAGGTGGACGTCCAAAAATCGATGGACGCACCGTCCGCAAAATCCGTGCATTATATTATGAAAACAAAGAAACAATCCAATTTATTTCTAATAAATGCGGCGTTTCGGTGGGCACTTGTTATAAGTACATCAATTTACCTGAGACAGATGTCGAGCGGCTGTATTCCTAAGAAGAAAAAAGAAGTCCTTCAGATGGGGCTTCTTTTTTGATTCGATTTCACTCTAATTTTTCAGCAACTTTCACGTTTTTTTACTATTTTCCATTGGAAATCTTGCGCAAAACGGTGTACAATAAACGTGGAAATCTTATTTTCAGAAAACTAAACTCAAAGGAGAGCTTATACATGCCAAAATTAGTTTTTTCTCGTCATGGACTTAGCGAATGGAATGCCTTAAACCAATTTACTGGATGGGCTGACGTAGATTTAGCACCTGAAGGTGTTGAAGAAGCAAAAGAAGGCGGCCGTAAAATTAAAGAAGCAGGCATCGAATTCGACGTTGCTTATACTTCTGTTTTAACTCGTGCCATCAAAACTTGTAACTATTTACTAGAATACTCAGATCAATTATGGGTACCTCAAATCAAATCTTGGCGCTTAAACGAACGTCACTATGGTAAATTACAAGGACTAAACAAAAAAGAAACTGCTGAAAAATACGGAGACGAACAAGTCCACATCTGGCGTCGTTCTTACGATACTCTTCCTCCATTAATGGAAGCAACAGATGAAGGTTCTGCAGCAAACGACCGTCGTTATGCAATGTTAGACCAACGCGATATTCCTGGTGGCGAAAACTTGAAAGTTACTTTGGAACGTGCATTACCATTCTGGCAAGATGAAATTGCGCCAGCTTTAAAAGACAACAAAACTGTTTTAGTAGCGGCTCATGGTAATTCATTACGTGCTTTAGCTAAACACATCGAAGGCATTTCTGATGAAGATATTATGGATCTTGAAATCCCAACAGGTAAACCATTAGTTTATGAATTAAACGATGATTTAACTGTGAAAGAAAAATACTACTTATAAGAACTTGTTTCTTATTAACAAAAGCGGTTTGCCAAGGCAAACCGCTTTTTTATGGATTAAATAAATTGACTTTCGGTTAAACAATCTTTATAAATCGCTACTATATCCGCTGCATCCAATGGTACATAAGCCTTTTCGGCAATTGCACTATGGTCCACAGCTTGTTGTGCCATTTCTTCAAATTTATCTGCTTCGATGCCAACTTCTGGTAATGTCATTGGAATGCCACAAGCCACAAAGTAATCATACAATGCTTGAATACCTTTTTTCGCTGCTACTTCCTCCTCTTGTTCGACTATTCCCCAAACATTTCGAGCAAACTGTGCAAATTTGCCTACGGTTTGTTCAGACAAAACGTAATTCATCCAACGAGGCGTTAAAATTGCTAAGCCAATCCCATGCGTAATGTCATAAAACGCACTTAATTCATGTTCCATTGGGTGACAAGACCAAACACCTTGTTTGCCGCGCCCTGTTAAACCATTTAAGGCTAAACTACTTGCCCACATTAAATTAGCACGTGCATCATAATCTTCTGGATTTTCTAAAGCAATAGGACAATTTTTGATAACCGTTCGCATTAAGCCTTCTGACACAAAATCTTGGACGTCCGCGCCTGTCGAAATACTAAAATAGTTTTCAATCAAATGACTGAAAATATCCGCTGAGCCAGCTGCTGTTTGATTTTGAGGAACCGTAAAAGTATTCGTTGGATCCAAGAACGAAACTTTTGGAATCATATTCGGACCACCAAAGCCTAATTTTTGATTGGTTTCTAAGTTAGAAATGACAGCACCTGCGTTCATTTCACTACCTGTCGCTGCTAAAGTCAAGATGGTCACGATTGGTAAAGCAGGACCAGTATACCCTTTTCTGGCTGCAATAACTGTCCAGATATCTTCTTCCGAATAAAAGCCCGCAGCTATTGCTTTGGAACAATCAATGGTTGAACCACCGCCAACTGCTAAAATAACATCGACTTGGTTTTCTTTACACAACTCAATTCCTTTTCTAACGGTTTCAATGCGCGGGTTTGGTTCGACACCGCTCAACTCAATCAGTGTATGCCCGTTTTTTTGGGCCAAATCAGTAATTTGTTGGTACAAGCCATTACGTTTGATACTACCGCCACCATAAACAAGTAAGACATTTTTGCCAAATTGATCTAACACAGCAGGTAATTCGTCTAAACGATCTTTCCCAAAACGGATGTCTGTTGGTACATAAAAATTAAAGTTTTCCATTCTTTCATCCTCCATTCAATCCTCTTACGCATTTATCATACTATTTTTTCAAAAATCCGCCAATAAAAAAGCCGAGCAAATGACAGTTGCTTTCACAACGACCGATTGACCCAGCTTTTGATTCTTTTTTATAACGAATCGCTTGTTTTGATTAACAAATAAAGAAAATAAGGCGCACCGATGATCGCAATAATAATCCCTGCAGGCATTTCTCCATTGCCAGGCAATAGCCGACCAATCGTATCACTAACCAATAAAAGTAAACTCCCAAACAACGCCGCCAATGGCAATACCTGTTTTTGTTGCGTAAAACCACATTTGCGAGCAATATGTGGCGCAAGTAAACCTAAAAAATTAATTCCCCCTGTAACGGAAATCGCTGATGCCGCCAACATCACCGCTAACAGCAACGAAACGATTCGTTCTTTTTTCACAGCAATACCTACAGAAATAGCTGTTTCGTCCCCCAATTGTAAAATATCCAACAGACGATGACGCTTCATCGCAAAAAAGAACCCGATGACTAGCCAAGGCAACAAAGCGCCCACAAAGAACCAATTACTGCCCCAGATACTGCCTGCTTGCCACATTGTAACAAAACGGTACTTTTCAGTGTCAATTTTTGATGTAATTAATAAGGTGAGTGCTGAAATACCCGTACTCAAAATGACACCCGCTAAGACCATTCGAACTGGCGTCAATCCTAAACGATGATGATACGCGATTACCAAAATCCCAACAGCCGCTAGCAAGCCGCCAACTAAGGCCACGAGTGGAAGTGCAAACGTTGTGATACTTGTCGTCTCAACAAAACTAATAAACAAAATCACTGCCAAACCCGCACCCGCATTAATACCTAAAATCCCAGTATCTGCTAACGGATTCCGAGTAATCCCTTGAAGAATAGCGCCGCTTAAGCCTAAAGCTGCGCCCGCTAGGACCGCAAGCACAATCCGTGGTAACCGAAAATCCCAAACTAACAGTTGTTTGGCCTGACTTCCCTGTCCCAAAATAAGGGCTTTTAAATCCATGACGGAAACAGATAATTCCCCTTGCGTTAAACTGATACAAGCAGTTAGGATAATCCCAACTATTAAGATAGCCACCCAACGAGACACTTTTTTCTGTGTCATCCTAGTTTCCCTCCTTTACGAAATAAATAAAGAAAGAATGGGATGCCAATTAAGGCCGTGATAATCCCAAATGGTGTTTCAAAAGGCGGATTCACCATTCGAGCGATTAAATCTGCCACCAAAACGAGGAGCGCACCACCTAACGCCGAGAACGGAATCAAGCGCCGGTAATTTTCTCCAGAAACTGTTCGCATCACATGAGGCACCACCAAACCAACAAAACTGACCGAGCCAACTAGCGCCACAGACAATCCTGATAAAAGCAAAATCGTTATACTGGCAAACAACCGAATACGCTGCGGATTTCGCCCCAAACCAATTGTTGCATCATCGCCAAACCGTAAAATAGTCACCGACGGACTAATCAGAATTGCTAATGCAAATGCGCCCAGAAAGATAGGGACGACTATTTTTAATTGTGCCCAAGAAATAACGCTGACACCGCCAAGAAACCAAAACGTTAACTCTTGACTCAAATTGAACTGAATGGCTAAGAATTGACTAAATGATAAAAAAAGGGCACTAATACCAGCTCCCACTAAGGTCAGACGCATGGGGCTTGCTCCTCGAATTGAATGATTAGAAAGATAATAAATCAGTGCCACACTCACGCCGGCACCAAGAAAAGAAACAACTAAAAGCCACCAATAACTTGCCTGAGGGAGGAAAGCAAAAACAAGCGCCAAGCCCAAGCCAGCCCCAGCATTGATACCCAGCAAGCCAGAATCTGCCAATGGATTTTGTGTAATCCCTTGCGCTAACGCCCCACTCACCGCTAAACTTGCCCCCACAAAAGCGGCCCCTAAAATCCGCGGCAACCGAACCGTTTGGATGACTTGATGCGCTTGATTGGTCGCATCGAAGTGCGTAAATGAATCAATAATCGTTTGAATCGAAACCGACGTCGCACCAAACATCAATGACAGAAGCATTGTCCCCAGTAGCAAAAAAAGACAGACAAGCAACACTTGCCATTGGTGTCTATAAAATCCGCTTATGCCTTTCATCCATCCAGCTCCATTTCCATCAACTCATAAGAAAGCACTAGTGGCCGCTGTGTCTGACTATGATAACTAATTTCTGCTTGAATAGCGAAAACATCTGCTAAGCCAGTAACAGTAATCACTTCTTGCGGTGTTCCCTCATTGATAATCTTTCCCTCTTTCATCGCAATCACGCGATCAGAAAAACGAGAAGCTAAATTAATATCATGAATCGTCATCACGATGGTTTTCTGATGTTCTTGATTAATTCGTTTTAACACATTTAAAATTTCTAGCTGATGCGCTGGATCCAAATAGGTGGTCGGTTCATCTAAAATTAAAATATCTGTATCCTGCACTAGCGCCATAGCAATCCAAACCCGTTGCCGTTGTCCACCTGATAAAATTGCCACAGACTCTCTAGCTAACTCAGTTAAGCCTGTTAATTCTAATGCCCATTGTATGTACTCTTGATCTTCTGTGGTGACACTTTTCCAGCCCGATTGATAAGGATATCGCCCGAAAGAGACGAGGTCAAAAACAGATAAATCGATTGTATTTTCTGGCGTTTGTGATAAGATCGCTAGTTCTTGCGCTACTTCTTTTGAAGAAAAATGTTGAAGTTCTTGGTTCTTAATGAACACCTTGCCTTTCTCAGCTGGCAAAATACGTGCAAGTGTTTTTAACAAGGTCGATTTGCCACAACCATTTGGTCCAATAATACTTGTAATAGTTCCCGCTTCAAATGAACAGTTCAGCGCTTCACTAATCACTTGACGACCATATCCTGTAGTTAAGTCCTCTGCCTCTAAATAATTCATAACCATTCCTCTTTAATTTTTCTGTCGTTATTTTACATTTATTGAGAATCGTTCTCACTCATTGTTCCTTGATTATAAAAGACCCTTCCTTAAAAAGCAATGTTTCTTCCAATCAAAAAAACGAATTATCTAAAAAATGCAACTTATTTGCTCAAAAAAGCAAGCGATGATTGACAAACGGTCGTTTTTAACTGATAATGAGAATCGTTATCAACTAAAAATAAAGGAGTTACACAATGAAACTTTTAAAAAAGACGGTCCTAATTGGTACAACCCTTCTTCTTGGTTCATTCTTACTCGCAGCTTGTGGTAATACGAATAAAGAAGCCAACAACGCTGACAAAACACATGAAGTAACAGATACCTTAGGCAATAAAGTAACCGTCCCCGCGAAACCCAAACGGATTATTGCGAGTTATTTAGAAGATTATCTAGTTGCATTAGGAGAAAAACCAGTGGCACAATGGACAGTTGGACAAGGCAGCATTCAAGATTATTTAGCGAAAGAATTGAAAGATGTCCCCACTATTTCCTATGACTTGCCATATGAAGCGGTTCTAAAATTTGAACCTGACTTATTATTAATCAGTTCATCTGCTCTAGTTGAAGGCGGTAAATACAAAGAATACAGTAAAATTGCGCCAACTTATGTAGTCAAAAACGGCGAAAATGTCACCTGGCGTGATCAATTGGAAGATATTGCCACTGTTTTAGATAAAAAAGAACAAGCGAAAAAAGTGTTAGAAGATTATGATACCTTAACCAAAGGCGTCCAAGAATATCTTGGCAAAAAAGATGCTGGCAAATCTGCGGCAGTCTTATGGGTAACCAACAACCAAGTCTTTATGGTTAGCGATAATCGCTCAAGCGGAACCGTGCTCTATCAGGACTTAGGCCTCCAAGTTCCAAAATTAGTGGAAGAAATTTCTAAAAACGCTACTGCGGATTGGAATCAAGTTTCTTTAGAAAAATTAGCTGAGCTTGACGCAGACCACATTTTCCTTGTAAACAGCGATGAATCAGCACCTCTTTTCCAAGAAGCAATTTGGAAGAACTTACCTGCTGTGAAAAATAACCAAGTTCATACCTATGATAAAAAAAGTAGTTGGTTATACAACGGACCTATTGCGAATACTCAAATTGTTGAAGATGTAAAAAAAGCGCTCTTAAATTAAAAAAATGCTTGGATGAAAATAATCATCCAAGCATTTTTTTTAATTAGCAATTGCCGTTTCTAAACCAACTTCAATCATTTCATTAAACGTCGTTTGGCGTTCTTCTGCCGTTGTTTCTTCGCCTGTCACCAAGCTATCACTCACCGTCATAATCGCCAATGCTTCTACATCAAATTTTGCTGCTAAATAATATAACATTGCCGCTTCCATTTCAATCGCTAATACCCCGTATCGACCTAAACGAAAGACATCATCTAAACTATCTTTGTAAAAAACATCATCTGACAATACGTTACCAACATGGGTAGTAAAGCCTTTTGCTTTAGCAATTTCGTAAGATTTGAGTAAAAGATCAAAGCTCGCAATTTGTGGAAAATCATATTTAGGAAAATCATTGCGAATCGCGGAAGAAGGCGTCGCTGCTGCTTGTGCGATAACTAATTCACGAACGTTGACTTTTTCTGAAATAGAACCACACGTACCAACACGAATTAACTTCTTCACATCGTAAGAGTTAATTAACTCATGGGCATAAATACCTGCTGAAGGCATCCCCATCCCTGTTCCTTGGACTGAAACACGCTGTCCCTTATACGTTCCTGTGTAACCTAACATCCCACGAACTTGATTATAGCAGACAGGATTCTCTAAAAAAGTTTCCGCAATATATTTTGCTCGGAGGGGATCCCCTGGTAGTAAAATTTTATCGGCAATTTCACCTGGTTTTGCTTCGATATGCACACTCATTCTGGTTTACTCCTTTTTTATAAAGCTGCTAGTGTTGCTTTCACTAACTCTTTGAATTGTCCTTTAACGCGTTCAGTTGTTTCAACTACTTCTGCATGATTTAAGCTACTTTGCATACCAGCTGCTAAATTCGTAATACAAGAGATGCCTAGTACTTTCATGCCACTATGCACAGCTACAATGACCTCCGAAACAGTTGACATGCCAACTGCATCCGCACCCATCGTCCGTGACATTCGAATTTCTGCAGGCGTTTCATATGTCGGGCCAGAAAAGCCCATATACACGCCTTCTTTTAAATCAATATTTTGTTCCGCAGCCACTTTTTTTGCCACTTCCCGATATTCTTGCGTGTAAGCATGACTCATATCTGGAAAACGCGGCCCGATTTCTTCATCATTTTCACCAATTAACGGATTATCGCCTGTAAAATTAATGTGGTCATTGATTAACATCAAATTTCCCGGTGTATATGTTTCATTTACGCCACCAGCTGCGTTGGTTACAATCATTGAATGAATGCCTAAAGCAGCCATCACACGAACGGGATAAGTGACCGTTTGCATCGAATGTCCTTCATAATAATGAAAACGCCCTTGCATCGCCAAAACTTTTTTTCCAGAAAGCGTTCCGTAAACTAATTGTCCAGCATGTCCAACGACTGTTGAAACAGAAAAATGGGGAATTTCAGAGAAAGGAATAGCAATCGCATCGGTTATTTCATTAGCTAATTCACCTAACCCAGAACCTAAGATTAGACCGAAGTCTGCTTGTTGCACCCCTTTTTCTTTCAAGAACTCAGTTGTTTCGTTTAAATGATTCGTTAACGTTGTCATGTGTTGCCTCCTCGAATTATTGTAATTGATTTAAAAAGCTTTGACCGTTTTCCGTTGCAGGAACTTCAAAGTTTTCAGCAATCGTTGCTGAAATATCTGAATAAAATCCTTGTGGCAAGCTGCCTTGTTTTGTCATTTTTTTACTATAAGCCAATAAAGGCACATATTCACGTGTGTGGTCTGTTCCTGGGAAAGTTGGATCATTCCCGTGATCTGCTGTAATTAAAAGCAAATCATCTTCGGCCATAGCTGCCATAATCTCTGGCAAACGACCATCAAAATCTTCGATGGCTTTTGCATAGCCCTTTACATCACGACGGTGACCATACAGCGCATCGAAATCCACTAAGTTAGTAAAACTTAAACCTGTGAACTCTTTGTTCATGACCGTTAATAATTGATCCACCCCATCCATATTGCTCTTCGTGCGGATAGCTTCAGTAATTCCTTGTCCATTAAAGATGTCGTTAATTTTCCCAACAGCGATCACATCATTGCCGTTTTCTTTCAACGAATCTAAAACAGTATGGCCAAAAGGATCTAGAGCATAGTCATGACGGTTACTGGTTCGAGTGAAATTACCTGGTTCACCAACATACGGGCGAGCGATAATCCGACCAATCATATAAGGTTCGTCTTTCGTAATGTCACGAACATATTGACAAATTTTATACAATTCTTCTAATGGAATAATGTCTTCATGCGCCGCAATTTGTAAAACAGGGTCTGCTGAAGTATAAACGATTAGATCCCCAGTTTTCATTTGATGTTCGCCATAATCATCAATGACTGCTGTCCCGCTATATGGTTTGTTACAAACAACTTTTCGCCCAGAAAAATCTTCAATTTGTTTCAGTAATTCTTCAGGAAAGCCGTTTGGGAATACCCGAAAAGGTTTTTTGATGTTCAAGCCCATAATTTCCCAGTGACCGGTCATAGTATCTTTTCCAACAGAAATTTCTTCTAATTTGGTAGCATAGCCATCGTGGTCTGCCACTGCTTTGACACCTGTTAAAGGAGCAATAGTTCCCAATCCAAGTTTTTCTAAATGAGGAATGGTTAGTCCCGCTTCTTTGGCAATATGACCCAGTGTATCACTGCCGACATCTCCAAATTTTTCAGCATCTGGTGCTTCACCAATACCGACTGAATCTAGTACGATTAAATGAACACGTTTAAACACACTTGCTTCCTCCTCTAAGGTCGTAAATACGTCAAGAATGACAATTATTTTACGCTAGCCTTTTAAATAGTCTCGAGAATCAAACAGAATAATCTATTTATTCTCAGCTCTTCAATTATACCATGAATCCGCTATTATTGCCTGAAAGAGCATTAAAATTTTCACTGATTCCTTTGATTTTAGCAGGGCTTAAAAATTGAAAGAAAAAAAGTCTCCCACCGTAATTAGGAAACTTTTTTATTGTTTTTTTCGAATAGCCTGCTCCTTAAAAAGAACACGACTCTTTATCCAATCGAAACTTTTAACACTCCAAGCGGTCTCCCTCTTTTGGCACATTTAAATACCAGATAACCGCTTCTGATAAAATCACACCAATGCCAATGGGCGGATAAAAATAAATACCGATATATCCGATTGCGAAAAGACAAAGATGAATGATTTTTGTTGCCTTACTATAAGATTTCGATTTTCTTAACTTAGCTGCACCTTGTGGATCTTTCACTACATTGTCTTCATAAATGATCCTTGTTAGCAAGAAGTAGGCAAAATCCCAAACCGTATACACAACAAGATAAAAATAAACAGGTGCCCGCATCCACCAAAATTCACTCACCCAAGCAGTTGCTACCGGAATGAAGGCCATGGAGAATAACCAAAAATTATTTGCCCAAAACGCTTTTTTAGAAAACCAATGAGTTACGGACATTATGTAATGATGATTGTACCATGCGATACAGATAAAAATAAAACTGACAATAAACGATAAAAAATATGGGATATTTTCTATCAAACCTGCCAAAACACCCACTTGAGGAGTTTTAATTTCTAAAATCATGATGGTCATGATGATGGCAATGACTGCATCACTAAATGCTTCTACGCGTGTTTTATTCATTGAACGTCCTCCACTTTTCCTATGCTTACTACAAACAAAAGTATAGCAGAAAAACCAACGATTTTTGAAAAAAAGCTGCTAGACCTGTTTGGTTTTTTTCAAAATTTCAACACTTCCTTCGAATTGTAAAGAACAGCTAAAAGAAAAAAGAAAAGTTACCTTTATCAACTCGCTTTTTTACAGTGAGGCAGTGCCTAATGCCGCTTGTGTTCAACTGATTATCCTAAGAAAAGAAATGGCCCCCCGTCGCTTTGACGGAGGGCCTATTTCTTTTCTTATTTCGTTTTGACGTAATTTTTCCCGTTCGCTTTTGGTCCCGATGATTTTCCGAAGAACACAACTAGGACTAAAATGGTTAATACGTATGGTGCTGCTTGTAGATAAACTTTTGGAATTTCTGAAATAATTGGTAGGTTTTCCCCAGCAATACTTAAGTTTTGTGCAAAGCCAAAGAATAAGGCTGCGCCCATTGCCCCAAGTGGATTCCATTTACCAAAGATCATTGCGGCCATTGAAATAAACCCTTGTCCTGCAATTGTGGTAATCCCAAAACGACCCGCAATACTTTGAGCAAAGACAGCTCCGCCCATACCGCCTAAGAAGCCGGATAGTAAGACACCAGAATAACGCATTAAGTAGACATTAATTCCCAATGTATCTGCCGCTTGTGGATGTTCCCCCACAGAACGTAACCGTAAGCCAAAACGTGTTTTATAAATGACAAACCAAGCTAAAATCGCAATCAAAATTGCTACGAAAGCTGGCAAAGAGGTTTTTGCAAAGAATAGTTCACCAATCACTGGAATTTTTGACAATCCTGGGAAAGAAAAATAACCAAATGATTGTGTAATCATATCTGTTTGTCCTTTTTGATAAATAACTTTTACTAGGAAAACCCCTAGCGCCGGTGCCATCAAGTTAATGACAGTACCACTGATAATATGATCTGCTCGTAAGTTAATAGTTGCAACGGCATGTAAGAGAGAAAAGACAATCCCGACAACGCCTCCTACTAAACAAGCAATCCATGGTGTCGCCGCGCCAAATGTATCAGCAAACGTCAAGTTAAAAACGACCGAACTGAAAGCACCCATTACCATAATACCTTCCAAACCAACGTTAACCACACCACTTCGTTCTGAGAACGTTCCGCCTAATGCTGTCAAGATGAGCGGAGTTGCATACACTAATGTTTGCGTGATGATTGAGGAAATTGTTGCTAAATCCATTAGATGTCTCCCCCCTCTTGATTGTTTTTGTCTGGCGCCGCTTCAATTGTTTCTACAATCGCTACTTCTTTTTTACTACCAGACGCTTTTGCTAACAAGAAACGAATTAAATAACTAATTCCCACAAAGAAAATAATCGCTGCAATAACAACATCAACTAATTCGGTTGGTACACCAGCTATCAACGGCATCCCTTGTCCACCAAGTTTTAACATCCCGAACAGTAATGCGGAAAGTAAAATCCCGATTGAGCTACCTGCTCCTAATAGAGACACGGCCATACCATCGAACCCAATGCTCAACGATGTGTTTTGAATAAAGAAGTTTTGGAAAGTTCCCAATCCTTGGACCGCACCACCTAAGCCAGCTAGCGTTCCTGAAATCATCATGGATAAAATAATCGTTCGCTTGCTGCTCATTCCAGCATATTCAGAAGCAAATGGGTTTAACCCCACCGACCGAATTTCAAAACCAAGCGTTGTTTTTTTCATCAAGAACCACACAAGAATAAGGAAAATGAAGGCCAAGAAAATGCCGATGTTCAAACGAGAGCCATCACTGATACTTGTTAAAAACGGTGAGCGTAATGATGCATTCGCACCAATCATTTTGGTGATCCCTTTGTTCGCCATAATACTTGGTTTCATGACATTATTAGCAATATGATTTCCTGTGTATAATAAAATATAATTCAACATAATCGTAACAATAACTTCACTCGTCCCAAAATAGGCACGCAAGAAACCTGGAATGGCTGCTGCTAAAGCTCCTGCAACTGCCCCAACAATAATCGCCACCGGCAACGCAATCATCCGGGGTGCATCAGGCATGGATAAAGCGACCCAAATACTAGCCACCCAACCACATAAGGCTTGTCCAGAAAGCCCGATATTAAAGAATCCAGCCGAATTAGCCACCGAGAATCCTAAAGCGGTAAAAATCAACGGTGCTGCGGTGACAAAAATCTCACCAATACTTTTCTTTCCTTGGAAAGCTGTTTCAAACATCGCTTGATACCCAGCCACTGGGTCATAGCCAAAGATAACCATAATAATTGCCCCTAAGAGGAAACCCATAATAACAGATAACACAGGGACTAAAATATTTCTTATTTTTTCAGAACGATTATTCAACAGTTTCACCTGCCTCTACTTTTGATAACTCAGCACGGGCTTCTTCCAATGAGTAGCCAGCCATTAACAAGCCCAATTCATTTTCTGTCGTTTCTTTCGGATCAACAATTCCGACAATTTCCCCCGCATGAATAACAGCGATACGATCAGAAACGTTTAAAATTTCATCTAATTCAAAACTTACTAATAAAACAGCTTTATTTTTATCTCTTTGTTCAATTAGTCGACGATGAATGTATTCAATAGCTCCGACATCTAAACCGCGTGTTGGTTGAGAAACAATCAACAAATCTGGATCGCGGTCCACTTCTCGGGCAATAATCGCTTTTTGCTGATTCCCACCTGAAAGCGCCCGAGCTGGTACTAATTCATTAGGAGTCCGTACATCATATTCTTCAATTAATTCACGGGCATGTTTGTTAATCATTCGATAGTTTAAAATACCTGTTGAACTGTATGGTTTTTGGTAATACGTTTGTAGGCCAATATTTTCAGCCAATGTCATCTCTAATACCAAGCCATATTTATGTCGGTCTTCAGGAACGTGGGCGACACCCATTTCCGTAATTTCCCGAGGTTTGCGATTAGTAATCTCTTTTTCATTCAAATGAATGGACCCGTTTTCGACTTTGGTTAATCCTGCTAAGGCTTGGATTAATTCTGTTTGTCCATTGCCATCAATCCCCGCAATTCCAACAACTTCCCCTGCTCGGACATCTAAGCTAAGATTTTTCACTGCATCTAAGCCGCGGCTTTCTTTCACTACTAAATCTTTAATTGATAAAATTGTTTCTTTCGGTTGCGCTGGTTTTTTCTCTGTTTTGAAGGAAACAGAACGACCCACCATCATATCGGCTAACTGTTGCGAAGAAACGTCTTTCACATTGACGGTGCCAATACTTTGCCCCCGGCGAATAACCGTACAACGGTCCGCCACTTTTTTAATTTCATCTAACTTATGTGTAATTAAAATGATCGATTTGCCTTCATCGGTTAGTTCTTTCAAAATAATCATTAATTCATCAATTTCTTGTGGCGTTAATACTGCGGTTGGTTCGTCAAAAATTAAAACGTTCGCACCACGATATAAGGTCTTTAAAATTTCAACCCGTTGTTGCATACCCACAGAAATATCGCGAATATAGGCATTGGGATTTACATCCAACCCGTATTGCTTAGACACTTCTTCAATCTCTTTTTTCGCTTTTTTCCGGTCTAAAATACCGCCATGGGTAGGTTCACTACCTAAGATAATATTTTCAGTCACAGTAAAGGCTTCAACTAACATAAAATGCTGATGGACCATTCCGATTCCTAAACGATTGGCTGCAGTAGGACTTGTAATGTTGACTTTTTCGCCATTCATATAAATCTCACCTGAGGTCGGTTCCAATAGCCCTGATAAGATATTCATCAAGGTCGACTTGCCTGCACCATTTTCACCTAGCAGTGCGTGGATTTCACCAGGTTTTACTTGTAAATCAATTTGGTCGTTGGCTTTGAACGTCCCAAATTCTTTGGTGATTTTACGCATCTCAATTACGTTTTCTTCTTGAGACAAGGTCTATTCACTTCCTAACAAAATTATATTGGCAATACTTTAGAGGGTAATTTTGACCCTTAACTAAGTAGTTGAAGAACTTCAACTATTTAGTTAAAAATCCAAACATCATAAAGGGTTCCCTTGGCAGCCGTCGCTGCCAAGGACCACTTTATTTTTAGAAGGAACAATAATGAGCCCTTCTTTTTTCATTTAGGAGCTTAAATTATTCTGGTTTTTCTGGGACTTTTACGTCACCTGAGATTACTTTATCTTTTGCTGTTTTAACAGCTTCTTTTGTTTTGTCGTTTAAATAGCCGTCTGTTAAGTCAACGCCACCATCTTTTAATCCATAAACTAAATGTTCGCCACCAGGGAATTTGTCTTCTAACGCACGGTTGGCAATATCTTGAACCGCTGTGCCGACACCTTTAAGCGTTGAAGTTAACGTGAAGTTGTCTTCTTTGCCGTCTTTTGTTTTGTACTTGCCATCAGCATCTTGATCGCGGTCAACGCCGATTACCCAAACTTTGTCGCCAGAACCTGATTCATTCAAGTCTTTTGCTTCTTGGAAGACCCCTTGTCCAGTCGCACCAGAAGCATGGAAGATGATATCAACGCCGTTTTGGTACATTGCAGCAGCTAAAGCTTTCCCTTTGGCAGGATCAGCAAATGAAGCCGCATATTTCGTATCAACAGTAATTTCTTTACCTAATTCTTTCGCAGCATCAGCCACACCTTTTTCAAAACCAGCTTGGAAACGGTCAATTACGACCCCTTCTTCACCACCAACAAAACCGACTTTGTTCGTTTTTGTTTCATTTGCAGCAGCAACACCGGCTAAGTAAGCTGCTTCATTATCTCTAAATGTTGCAGAAACGACATTCTTTTTGCCATCGATTTGATCATCGATTAAAACAAAGTTTGTATCAGGGTTGGCATCTGCTGCAGAAGAAATTGCATCTTTTAGCAAGTAGCCAATACCAAAGATTGTGTTGAATTTACTTGATACCGCTTGGTCAATATTGGTTGTATAGTCAGCTGCATCATTCGATTGAATATATGCATACCCTTTTGAACCTTCTGGTAAATCATGTTCTTTACCCCAAGCTTGCAATCCTTCCCAAGAAGATTGGTTGAACGACTTGTCATCCACGCCGCCTGTATCTGTAATGATTACAGCACTATGCGCTGCATCCCCTTTGCCACCGCCGCTTTCAGCGGTTTTGCCTTTGCCACCACCACATGCTGCAAGTGAAACTGATAAACCTAATGCAATCAAACTAAAACCGAATAATTTTGCTTTTTTCATTTCTGTAAAGCCTCCTAAAAATAGTTTAATGTATTTAAACAACTAAGTTGTTTCTAAGGTTGGTCTGGGACTTTTACGTCACCAGAGATGATTTGTTCTTTGGCTTCTTTAACTGCCGTTTTGGCTTGATCGCTTAGGGCTTCTGTTGTTAAATCAACACCGCCATCTTTCAATCCATAAGTTAAATGTTCGCCGCCAGGGAATTTATCTTCTAATGCAAGATCAGAGATTTTTTTCACAGCAATATTTACACCTTTAATGGTTGAAGCTAACGTTAAGTTATCATCCTTGCCATCTTTGGTTGTATATTTACCGTCTTCGTTTTGGTCACGGTCAACACCAATCACCCAAACTTTATCTTTTGAACCTGTTTCATTTAGCGCTTTGGCTTCTTGGAAGATTCCTTGTCCTGTAGTCGCCGCTGCGTGATAAATAATGTCGGCACCTGCTTGATACATAGAAGAAGCTAAGGCCCGTCCTTTTGAAGCGTCTGCAAATGTCCCTGCATAAGTAGACGTAATTTGAATATCTTTGCCTAATTTTTTGCCAGCGTCTGCTACACCTTTTTCAAAACCAGCTTGGAAACGGCCAATAACAGGTCCTTCAACCCCGCCGATAAATCCTACTTTGTTGGTTTTCGTAGTGTTAGCTGCTGCCACACCTGCTAAATACGCAGATTCATTATCTCTAAATGTTGCAGAAGCGACGTTGTTTTTCCCATTAACTGTATCGTCGATTAGAACGAAATTCGTTTCTGGGTTGGCGTCCGCTGCATCTACTACTGCATTTTTTAGTAAATAGCCAATGCCAAAAATCGTTTTAAATTGACTTGAAATGGCTTGGTCAATGTTTGATGTATAATCAGATGCTTCATTTGATTGAATATACGCGTACCCTTGAGGTCCTTCTGGAAGTTTGTGCTCTTTGCCCCACTCTTGCATTCCTTCCCACGCAGATTGGTTAAAAGATTTGTCATCAATGCCGGCTGTATCTGTGACCATTACGACACTATGTTGTGGATCACCTTTTGTGTTGGCGTTCTTTTTGCTATTGCCGCCACATGCAGCTAACCCAATGGTTAAGGCAACTGCTGCCAATCCTAGACCTAAAAATTTTGCTTGTTTCACTTTCCGAAAAGCCCCCTACTATTTTATCTATTATTTCATTCGCATTTATGCTATTGAAATCTACTTTGAGCCCAACGAAACCTTATGTCCTTTTTTTAAAAATCTTTATCTGTAAATGAATAGGGCAATAATGCCTCAACTGTCATTGTTTTAGTCGCGCCATCTTTACCAACTAGCGTGACCGGCATTTGTGGATCAAAGAATTCAGCCATTACTTGACGACAAGCGCCACATGGAGAAATGGGTGCCTCTGTATTACCTGCTACAACTAAATGTTGGAAGGTCCGTTCATCTTCTGAAATGGCTTTAAAAATCGCCGTTCTTTCTGCACAATTTGTTAAACCAAAGGAGGCATTTTCAATGTTGACTCCTTGATACATTTTCCCGTCTGCAGTCACTAAGCAAGCGCCCACAGGAAAATTAGAATACGGTACATAGGCGTGTGCCAATGCTTCTACGGCACAATCAAGCCATTCTTGTTTTACTGTCATCTTTTTCGCCACACCTTCGTTTAATTTGAAATACGAATTAATACCCTTCGCCAGTTGCGCCAGAAACAATTGCTACACCCGTACTTGCACCGATGCGTGTTGCCCCCGCTTCAATCATTGCTAACGCTTCTTCTGCATTATGCACGCCACCAGAAGCCTTAACGCCCATGTCAGGACCAACTGTCTCACGCATTAAACGAATGTCTGCTACTTTAGCGCCGCCTGTTGAGAAGCCAGTAGATGTTTTAACGAAATCGGCACCTGCTTCTTTGGCTAATTCACAAGCTTTAACTTTTTCTTCGTCTGTTAATAATGCTGTTTCAATAATCACTTTGACTAACGCTTTTCCTTTGGCTGCATCTACTACGCCTTGAATGTCTTGACGTACGTAATCGTATTGTTGTGATTTTAATGCACCAATATTAATCACCATATCCACTTCATTCGCACCATTTTTAATCGCATCAGCTGCTTCGTATGCTTTAACTTCTGGTGTATTTGCCCCCAAAGGAAAGCCAATAACGGTACACACAGCGACGTCGGTATCTGCTAATTGCTCGCTAGCAAAAGCGACCCAACAAGGATTGATACATACAGAGAAAAAGTTGTACTCCTTAGCTTCGTCAATAATTTTTTGGACAGCGGCTTCTGTCGCTTCTGGTTTCAAAATAGTGTGGTCAATCATGCGGTTTAATTCCATGATGAGAATTCCTCTTTTCTTTTTGTTTTATTCCGTAATAATATCGTGAATCAAAATAGGCTCTTCGCCGGTTGGTCCAATTTCAATGTTTTTATAAAGCAATTGTTCGACTTCTGTCACGTCTTCACGATTGGCATAAATGGTTAGTAATGATTCGCCTTTTTCAACTGGGCTCCCTACTTTTTTGTGAAGTTTCAAGCCAACTGCAAAATCAATCGTATCTTCTTTCGTAGCACGACCAGCGCCCAGCAACATTGCGGCAACGCCAATTTCATTGGCAACGATTTTTTGTACCACGCCTGTTTCTTTGGCAGGTAAATCAAATTGATAAGTTGCGGTTAATAATTTTTCTGGCTGGTCAACAACGGAACTGTCGCCGCCTTGATTTTCAATCATTTCTTTAAATTTTGCGAGCGCTCGACCGCTTGTTAATGCTTCTTCTAATAAAGCCCGTGCTTCGTCTAACGTCTCGGCTTTTTTAGCTAAAACGACCATCTGACTTCCTAAGACATAACACATCTCCACTAAATCTTCTGGCCCATTTCCTTGCAAGGTCTCGATTGCTTCAACGATTTCTAAACTATTTCCGATGGCCTCCCCTAAAGGTTGTGACATGTCTGAAATTACTGCCATCGTTTGGCGATTTGCCAGTTTTCCAATGCGAACCATTGTTTCCGCTAATCGACGAGCACTTGCTAGGTCTTTCATAAAGGCCCCTTCACCAGTAGTCACATCTAAGACAATCGCATCTGCCCCTGCGGCAATTTTTTTACTCATAATGGAACTTGCAATTAATGGAATTGAGTCAACAGTGGCGGTCACATCGCGTAACGCATAAAGTTTTTTGTCTGCTGGTGCTAGATCACCTGACTGACCAATTACTGCCACTTTTGTATCGTTCACCAATTGAATAAAACGTTCTTCTGTCAATTCAACTTTAAAACCAGGAATCGCTTCTAATTTATCCAACGTACCGCCCGTGTAGCCTAAGCCACGACCAGACATTTTTGCTACATTGACCCCGACACTAGCAACTAACGGCGCTAAAATAAGCGTCGTAGTGTCGCCTACGCCACCTGTAGAATGCTTGTCGACTTTGATTCCTTCTATAGAAGAAAGATCCACAATTTCGCCTGAATGGACCATTGCTAACGTCATTTGTGTAATTTCTTCGTCTGTCATATCTTGGTAAAAAACAGCCATTAAAAAGGCACTTACCTGATAATCTGGAATTGAACCATCTGTGTATCCGTTGATAATAAATTGAATTTCTTCGCTTGTTAGTTGATGCCCGTCACGTTTCTTTTCAATAATGTCTACCATTCTCATGAATTCTTTCCCTCCGATTTCCCGATAATGTATTATACAACAAAATCGTTCAGCTTTAAACCATTTAGTAAACCAGTTTACTATTATTTTTTTCTTGTGAAAACGCAAACAACACGAACATTCTATTTCTAAGCTGTTTTTTAAATCGGTTTTGTGCTTTTTCTAGCAATAAACGTCGCATCGAAAACTTTATTTGGAACTTTCCCTGTTGGATCTGCAATAGCTTCCACCAAAAATTTTGCTGCATAATAGCCAATATCAAAACTCGGCTGATAGACAGTTGTTAAACTCGGCACCAAATATTCGGAAATTTCCAAGCCATCAAAACCAACCACCGAAATATCGTCAGGAATTTTCTTGCCCGCTTCTTCAATGGCTTGATAGGCCCCCATCGCCATTTCATCATTGCCACAAAAAATTGCTGTGATTTCTTCATTTTTCAAAACTTCTTTCGCCGCAGCATAGCCGCCATGCAAGTTCAATTCCCCAGCACAAACATAATGCGGACGAAAAGGTAAATTATTGTCCTGTAACGCATGCTGATACGCCGTCACTCGTTCCGTCAAACGATAATAGCCGGCACTTTCACGCAACATGCCAATATGCTGATGCCCTTGTTGAATCAAATGATGGACCGCTTGATAAGCACCTTCGTACTCTTTAACGATTAATCGTCCACTATCTCGTGGATTAATCCCACGATCGACAAGAATGACAGGAATCGGATGTTCTCGTCGGTCTTTTAAAATATGATTTTCTGGCAAAACATTCGGCGTGGCAAAAATAATGCCATCCACCGACCGATGAATCAACTCGCTAACATATTGCATCGCTTGCTCGGAATCATGCTTTGAATTGCATAACAAAATCATGTAGCCTAACGAATTTAAATATGTTTCTACACCTTCAATCACTTTTGAGAAAAAGAAATCCGTCACATCTGGCACAATCATACCAATGGTTTTGGAATGACGGTTGATTACATTCGAAGCAAAGTAATCTGGTTTGTAATGATTTTCAGCGACTACCGCCAACACCTTGTTGCGGGTTTTTTCACTGAAACGACTCCCTTTATTATTCAGAATTTGTGAGACGGTTGTGACAGAAACACCAGCCATATCAGCAATTTCTTTAATCGTTAGTTTCATCGCGCCCCTCCCAACGTCTCCTTTTGCATTGACAGACATTTGTAGACGTGTTACAGTCTTCAAAATACTTATCGAATCTTTTACATTTTAACAAAAAAAAGACAAAAGAAATAGACTAAAAAGATTAAAAAACAAAAGAAAATGGAGGCTATTTTTTTCATGGAAGAATCCCGTGTCCGTCAATTACCAAAAATCGAGCTGCACTGTCACTTAGATGGGTCGATTCGACCAACCACTTTACGCACCATTGCTGAAAAACAAAACATTCCATTACCCCAAGACGAACAAGCCTTGAAAGAGTTAGTGGTTGCCCCTGAAAAATGCACCGATTTGAATGATTATTTAACTCGGTTCGACTTCGTGCTCACCTGTCTACAAACAGCTGAGGCTTTGCAAGCAGCGGCGTATGACGTGATTAGCCAAGCTGCCGAAGATGGCGTGGCTTACATAGAGGTGCGTTTTGCGCCTTCCCAACATACAGAAAAAGGCTTACGGTTACCTGAAATCGTGACTGCTGTTTTAACTGGCTTAAAACAAGGCGAAGAAGATTTTGGTGTAAAAAGCAATGCACTGTTATGCGGCATGCGGCATGACCAACAACAAGCCATAGAAAAAATCGTTCACTTAGCGCATGATTTCAGAGAGACAGGCGTTGTCGGCTTTGATTTAGCTGGCAATGAAGTCGATTTCCCTCCATACACATTTGAAGACGTATTAGCTTTAGCCAACCAATTGTCAATTCCATTAACACTCCACGCTGGGGAATGCGGCTGTGGCAAAAATGTCGCTGATGCTGTCACTTTAGGTGCTACTCGGATTGGTCACGGTATTGCTTTGAAAGATACACCCGAATATTTGGCGCTCTTAAAAGAAAAAAAGGTTCTTTTAGAAATGTGTCCAACTAGCAACTTCCAAACAGGAACCGTCAAAACATTGGCTGAATACCCTTTTCAACAATTTATAGAGGCTGGCTTAGCCGTCTGCATCAATACCGATAATCGAACTGTTTCAGATACTACGTTAACGAAAGAATTCATGAAATTGGCCACTTGGTATCAATTAAGTTATGACGAAATGAAGCAACTCACTAAAAATGCGCTTGCAGGTGCTTTTTTATCGCCAGACGAAAAAAAACTGTTGAACCAAAAAATTGATCAAGCGTATCTATTCTAAAAAAGAACCGCCACTAAAGTGGCGGTTCTTTTTTACTCTGCTTCTTTAACACTTCGTAAAATATAATAGCCTTTGTCTTTTGTCACAATTTCAACATTGCCAAATACTTCAGCCATTTTCTTTTCTGCACTAGGTGCACCTTGTTTCTTTTGAATAACCACCGTTAGTGTGCCACCAACTTTCAACAACGGAAGAGCCCCTGTTAAAATGCCATGGACAACTTTTTTGCCTGCACGAATGGGCGGGTTGCTAACAATCGCCGCGTAGGTCGTTTCGTTTAAGGTTTCATACACATTGGAAGAATGGATATCCACAGTAGTAATTTGGTTACGTTGGGCGTTCATTTGAGCTAGCCCAACTGCCCGTTGGTTGACATCCACCATTTCCACCAGTCGACCAGTCGCCGCTGCTAAGGACAACCCAATTGGTCCATAGCCACAACCAACATCTAACAAACGGCCTGCTGGTAAATTTTCCCATTCAAAGGCATCAATCAACACACGAGAACCATAATCCACTGTTCCTCTTGAGAAGACCCCGCTATCGGTCGTAAACTGAAAGGTCCGACCACGTAATGGAAAAGACCAGCTTTCTAAATCATGTGCTAATTCTGGATTTTCTGTATAATAATGATTCGCCATTTTGTTCTTCCTATCTATGCTTGTTTTGGTTTTAGTCTACCTTTTATTTCTCGAACAATCAAGGCACCTAATAATTCATAGCCCACTTGTGAAAAATGCAAACCATCCGCTTGTAAAAATTCATCCGTTCCAGGATAAACAGTCATCGCTTTATACAAATCAATAACTGGCAAGTTATGTGCCGCTCCGACTTCTTGTGCAACCTTGACCAATTCCTTGATACGCGTTTGTGGACGTTCTGGACGTCTGCCACTATCCGCATATGGTGGCGTAATTAAAATCACCTTTTCTGAACCAATTTCGTGAATCATTGTTTCAAGGTTTTCTCTAAACGTGGCTACTGTTATATTTCGATCCAGTGACGCATCATTGGCGCCAAAGAAAATCACCACCTCATCAGGTTTCTCAATTAGTACTTCTTTATTTAATCGTTTTAAACCATCCTCTGTTGTATCGCCAGGCATTCCAGCATTAATGACAGCCACTTCTTCTAGACCCATCGCAGCAATATCCCGTTTTACTAAGTCAACAAGAACAGGTGAGACAGCTTCGTCTAAATAACCAGCAGTAATGCTATCACCAAATAATACAATTTTTCTCATGGCTTTTCCCCTCTTTTCTAACAGTTTTCTCTTTTCATGATACCATTTTCATCATAAATTGGCGAAGAAGGGAATTCTTTTGTAAAATCCTGTGTTTCCCTTGTGAAATTATGGTAAAATGTACAAAGATTGAACAGGGTTTGGTGGAGGAACAATGGACGATAAAATGAATTACTACCCAATTTCCAGAGAAGAATGGCATGGGTTTTATCATGACGGCAAAGCACCGTTAACCGAAGCAGAATTGGATAACATTAAAAGTGTGAACGACCAAATTTCACTAAAAGATGTACAAGAAATTTATGTACCCTTAACGCATCTTATTCATTTGTACATGAAAGAATTTGAATCGCTAACACTTAGCAAAGGATTATTCCTACATGAATATGTCTCTGTACCACCATTCATCATTGGAATTGCCGGCAGTGTCGCCGTTGGTAAAAGCACCACCGCTCGTCTTTTGCAAAGAATTCTGGCCCGAACGTTTAAACGAAGAAACGTTCAACTCATTACAACGGATGGATTTTTGTATCCCAATAAAGTGTTAGAAGAACAGGGAATTATGGACCGAAAAGGGTTTCCTGAAAGTTATGACATGGAGAAGCTAATTAATTTCTTAAACGAAGTCAAAAGCGGCAAAGACGAAATTAAAGCACCCGTCTATTCTCACAGTGTCTACGATGTTATCGAAGGCGAATATGAGTTGATACAACAACCAGATATTCTGATTGTTGAAGGCATTAACACATTACAGTTACCCGCCAATCAACAAATTTATGTGAGTGATTTTTTTGATTTTTCTATTTTTGTAGATGCCGATCCAGCCTTAATTGAAAAATGGTACCTAGAACGTTTTGGGGCCTTATTAGATACGGCTTTCTTAGATCCTAATAATTATTATTACCAATATGCAATTGGCAAACGAGAAGATGCTTTCGCCATGGCACGGAATGTTTGGAAAACCGTGAACTTACCGAACTTGGAGGAATATATCTTGCCAACGCGCGGACGTGCGGACATTATTTTGCATAAAACGGAAAATCATTTGATTGACCAAATCTATCTACGTAAATATTAAGGGTTGACGAGCTAAGAAATATCCTGTATCTTTTGTAGAAATATCCTTGAAAATTTTCAGCAGAATGCATGACTTTCAAGGAGTAAAATGTTTTAATAAGTATAGCTAGACAAAGAAGAGTACGGAACAAAAGTGAACCACTTTTTAACCGCCTGATTTTCGGCTGTTTAAAAGTAGCCCCTGCGGAATTAAGCCAAAATTTTCTAAAAATCGTAAAACAATTTTTGAAAATCCTTTCTTAATTCTTGGTGCTGACCACTTTTTAACCGCCTTTTCTTTAGATAAATTTAAATGGATAAGGGGTAATAGACGTGACTAACGTTGCCGATTTGACATCTGTCGAAAAAATTATTGTTTTAGACTTTGGTAGTCAGTTTAACCAATTGATTACTCGTCGTATTCGTGAATTTGGCGTATTCTCTGAGTTATTAAGCCACCGAACTACGGCAGAAGAAATTCGCAAAATCGCGCCTAAAGGAATCATCTTCTCAGGTGGACCAAACAGCGTGTATGACAAAGATGCTTTTAGCATTGATCCAGAAATTTATGAGTTAGGAATTCCCATTCTTGGCATCTGCTACGGTATGCAATTAATGACTCATAACTTAGGCGGAAAAGTAGAACCTGCCGCAAACCGTGAATACGGAAAAGCAGAATTAGAAATCCTTGGTGATGCGACATTATTCCAAGGAACACCTGCGAAACAAACCGTTTGGATGAGCCACGGTGATTTAGTAACAGAAATCGCTCCTGGATTCGAAAAAGTTGGGACAAGCAACGATTGTCCAATCGCTTCTATCGAAGATGCCAACCGCAAATTCTACGGCGTACAATTTCACCCAGAAGTTCGTCATTCAGAATATGGTAACGACTTATTACGTCATTTTGCTTTTGATGTGTGTGGCTGTACTGGTGACTGGAGCATGGAAAACTTCATCGATATGGAAGTCGCTAAAATCCGTGAACAAGTAGGCGATAAAAAAGTCTTACTTGGTTTATCAGGTGGCGTTGACTCAAGTGTTGTCGGCGTGCTTTTACAAAAAGCCATTGGCGACCAATTAACTTGTATCTTCGTTGACCATGGATTATTACGTAAAGGTGAAGCAGAACAAGTAATGGAAAGTTTAGGCGGTAAATTTGGCTTAAACATTATTAAAGTAGATGCGAAAGAACGCTTCTTAAGCAAATTAGCAGGCGTTTCTGACCCTGAACAAAAACGTAAAATCATCGGTAACGAATTTGTGTATGTTTTTGATGACGAAGCAACTAAACTTGCTGGGGAAGAAGGCGTTTCATTCCTAGCACAAGGAACTCTTTACACAGATGTCATCGAATCTGGTACAGAAACTGCGCAAACAATTAAATCACATCACAACGTTGGTGGTCTTCCTGAAGACATGCAATTTGAATTAATTGAACCTTTAAATACATTATTCAAAGACGAAGTTCGTGCCTTAGGAACTGAACTTGGCATGCCTGATGCAATCGTTTGGCGCCAACCATTCCCAGGACCAGGATTAGGTATTCGTGTGCTTGGTGAAATTACAGAAGATAAGTTACAAATCGTTCGTGATTCAGATGCTATCCTACGTGAAGAAATCGCAGCAGCTGGCTTAGATCGTGACATTTGGCAGTACTTTACTGTCTTACCTGGCATCCGCTCAGTAGGCGTTATGGGCGATGGCCGTACCTACGATTACACAGTCGGTATCCGTGCTGTGACTTCTATCGACGGCATGACCGCTGACTTTGCCCGTATCCCTTGGGATGTTTTACAAAAAATCTCTGTGCGCATCGTGAACGAAGTTGCACATGTAAACCGTATCGTGTACGATATTACTTCAAAACCACCTGCAACTGTGGAGTGGGAATAATAAACAACCCTCTATAAACCCCTATATAATAGGATTTATAGAGGGTTTTCTTTTGCGTTATCACACTTTTATCACACTTTATTTTTTTACTCCTTTAGTAAATTGATTAGTAACCTCCGAAGCCATATTTTGATTAGTAAACTCAACATTAACTATTCCCTTCAATTCATTAGCTATTTCAGTGGAGCTACTTGGATATAAGTGTCCATAAGTACCTAAAGTTGTTTGCACATCTTCATGACCCAATCGTTCTTTTATCAACAAAGCATTAGTACCCATACTTATTAATAAAGAAGCATGAGAATGTCTTAAAGCATGAATCCTAATATCATGTACCTCTGCCAATTTTGCATGACGTTTAATAATATGTCTTACTGTATGTTTTTGAGTAGGAACTGAATTATAAGATAAAATAAATTCAATTCCTCCAACATCATCTTGCCTTTTTTTCCAATCTCTTAAATAGTGAACTGTATCTTCATCTAAATAAATCGTCCTAATACTGGCTCTAGTCTTTGGAGACACTAATTCATAAGTTTGCGCATTTTTATAATATAGTGATTTTTTTACTGTTAAATATCTTCTATCTAAATTCACATCTTTCCAAGTTAAAGCAGTAGCCTCACCTATTCTCATGCCTGTCATAAATAATAACCAGATACAAATAAAAGAAAAATTTTGGTAATAATCTTCTACATAAAAAGTCTTAACAACTTTTTCAAATTCTTCTTTTGTCCAAAAATCAATTTCTTTCTTACTTTTTTTCACATTACCAACGATCTTTGCTGGATTTGAAGAAATCATTCCTAACACAACAGCTCGATCTAAAGACATCTGAAACAGTCCATAAATATTTCTTACATACGTGTTTTCATACTGTTCCAACAGCTCATTCTGCCACTTCTGTATATGAACAGGAGCTATACTTTTCAATTTCATTTTAAAAAAATAGGCAAAAGTATTTTTTATCATACTAAGTCTATTATTATAAGTTCTTTCTTTAACCCGTCCCTTATAATATGGCAAAAAAATAGTATAAAAAAATTCTTCATACAGCATTGTGCTATTTGAAGAATATGCTTCTTTACCGAAATTATTAATTATTTCCGCATAAGCTTCCCTTGCTTCTTTAATCGTGGAAAACCCTGAACGCATTTTTTGAACCCTCTTACCAGTTACTTCATCAAAACCCAAACTAGCAGTAAAATAATACTTTCCTCTCTTATCTTTTTTAAACTTAACCAACCGTTTCAACCTCTTTTGCTATAGATTCTAGTTCTATTCCTAATACACTTTCGACAGCTCCAACAGGAACTCTTCCTAATCGTTTATTTAGGTAATATGCGTATCCCTTAGACACCATTACTGCCTTTGCTTTCCTAATTATATCTTCCGCTTGATATTTTCCATATCCTAAATTCATTAGGTCTTCTTTTGTTACAATTAACATTGTTTTCCCTCCTAAAACAAAAAAGAGCAATGCTCTAAGCACTGCTCTCAAACATAAATTTAATTTATCTTAAGTTCAAATTCTATTTAAATTTTCCTGATTTATATATTACCTCATAGTTACCATGAGACTTAGCATAATCAAACGTTCTACCTCCACTAAATGGTTCAATAGTTTCTAATTCTTTATTTACATTATAAAAATACTTAGATTCTACACTATTAGGCTCACCTTCATAAGGAACCAAAGCTTTAGCTAAATATTCATTTGTATCCTTATCTTTGTAAATTAAAAAGCTAAATTCTTTTTCTTGATATTTTTCATCATAAAGATCACCGACATGACTTATAATCTTATTCTTAAACTCTTCTGCTGTCTTATCCATTTTAGACCCACAACTAGTAAATACAACTATCCCCAACATCAAAAATAACATCGTTACAATACTTTTTTTCATTGGTTTTCTCCTTTATTTATTATGTGTAATTGTACCATAAATCTAGCATGGAATCTATTAATATCAAGAGTTTCTAATACTCTTGCTTAACTGAATTATAGGTCATTTCAGAAATTTTATTGTTCTTCACCTTAGCCAAAAGTAACACTCGTGTCTGCGTTCCATTTTGTTCACAATCCAAAAGTAAAGCATATTCATGTTGATCATTTTTATAAATCGTTGTAACCTTTCCTACGGAAACTAACGCTACTCCAGTTTTAACATCAATTCCATTTTTTTTGATACATTTTTCAGTCATGAGGGGCTTTAGCTTTTCATTGCGATCATTAATACTTGTAAAGTTCGCATACGCATTTCCATAAGCTTCTAGAAGTTTTACATGATCTGGTTCTTCTAATTTCGTTGTTTCTGTCTGTTTTTTAGTTGCTTCACTCGTAAACGATTCCTTCGATTGTTCCCTTGCTACTGTTTCAATCACTGTCGTTTCTTCTGTCGATACTTTACTAGACTTGTTTTCTTCCTTATGGCTTTGACAGCCACTAACAAGCAACACTCCGCCTAACAATAAAATAAGTAAAGGTAGCTTATTCACGATTTCCGAGCTCCTTTCCGTTGCACTTCTTTTGCATATACAATTTTTGAAAAAAAGCCTTCCGAAAATTTTACTCGGTATTCTTTATTATTTACTGCTACTAAATACCCATCACTTAATCGATGGGCGACAAACTCATTCTTTTTACACTGAAATTTTGTACAAATCGCTAATACTTGCCGATTTGTTAAACCATTTTTCTTTCTAAACATTTTTGACACTACACCCTCTCTTTTTTGACACTACATTTCTTCTAAATTATTTTTTCAAGCTCGGATTTCATTTCCAAAAACATATCATGAACTGTTAAAGAATACTTTTCGGTTTTGACATAGAATAAATAATCTTTCAACTCTTCTAATTCATAAATTAGTTGTTCATCAAGATTTGGTAAATTTTCCATCATATCAGCTAGTTGAATAAACAATTCCATATCTTTTTGCTGAAACCTTTTATTATAATCTGGGAAATTTAATTCCCTAATGCCTAAAAAATAAAGCTTTATAATCCGCAATGAAACAACGTCCATTTCTTCTTTTTTCATCAAAAATCTCTCCTCTATTTCTTCCTTACAATACTTGTCACGTTAGGATATTCTGCTCCCCATTGTCGAAAATATTTAGCAATTATTTGTCCTTTTTCAGCGTTCTGTTCATATAAAACAAGCTTTCCATTACCTTCAACACTAGCTACAATTCCAGTATGACCGTAAACGCTGGTCGCATAACCGCCCATTGCGAAATTAATCACATCACCTGCTTTGACATCAGAATAGTTTGGATTTTTGATTACCTGCCAGCCAGATTGTTCCCACGCATAATCATTGCCAATTTCACTGGCAAACATATGCCCTGTATTCATTAAAGATTGAAAGCCCATCTTTTCAACATAATAAGAAGTCCCCCCATAACACTGACCTCCATTGACTGTTTGCCCTAACATTTGTTCTAACACATCAATTTTGCCACCACCAATATTGGCTGAACCTGCCCCCATAGAACCTGTAGACAGTCTCTTATACCAATTATTCGCACTTGTTTTTCGTTTGATTTGTTCGTTGGGATCATTTTTAGTGCCTGCACGTTCCCAATGTACCAAAATATCTACAGCTAATTGATTCACATCAGAGCTTTTCGACATACGTTTCAGCAAGGCACTGTCTGAGCCGTCATGATTCCACATATACTCGAGTTGTACTGGGACAGCCTGCCAATCTTTCTTTTGTTCTTTGGCAAAATTTAACAAGTTTACACGGCGCTCACCGTCCATCATTGCTAAACCTAACGCATAACCATTGGTCGAAGGATTAAACGCCCACGCTGAATTAAACGTTAAATCACTTTGTATTCTAGCAGGATTTAATCCGCTCTCATGTTCCATATTTCCTAGCCATGCAGAGGCAAATTGTAACGATCCACCATTTTTGGTAACAAAATTGGATACCTCTAGCGCTACTTTTTCTTGTGGCGTTGTTGCTTGAAATTGTGTATTGTTTCCAATTTCTGTTGACATGGTGCCCAAAAATAACAAAAAAGGCAATAAAAACAAAAAGCTAAACAAGCCAAGGATTCCTAAAAAGATTTTTTTCATTTGCACCACCTAACATAAAAAGAGAAGTGGTTATGCCCACTCCTCTATCTGTTCTAATTCTTTCTCAAACTCATCTGTTCCAAAAAAACTGGGCTTCTGTCTGTTCAAGATTAGCTAGATACTCTTCTGTTTGAACAAACGGATAAATATTATTAACCAATTCAACTCCATTTGTCTCGACTAGCTCTTGTTCTTTGCCACCGTCAAAATAATCACGTTCTTCTCTTGCCATAGCCAATTCATCAAAGTTGGTCACAATCACATTATCATAACCTGAATATTCCTCTGCGTTCATTGGTGGCTCTTCCCCAACTTCTTCTACTGATGCTAGCTCCACATCTATATCAGAACTCATATTATCGACATCCACTACTAAATCTTCACTCGTCATAGGCTCTAATTCAATAATAGAGTTATCTAAACTATCAGATTCTAACTCTGTCTGTCCTATTTCTTCAATATCTGTTAACTCATGATCTATCGATTCCGTTTCCACTTCTGAAAACTGTTCCTCGTTCAGCTCCCCTTGTTCTTCTTCTGTCACTGGTTGCCTAAAAATAGACTGTAAACCCGCTTTTACCCCAGTAAATGAACCATTATCATCAATAAAATGTTCTTGGCCCATTTCAATGGCTTTATCTTGATTCGGTAGAATATTACCTGCACCGTTTGCGACCATGCCCAGATTGCCTGTATAAGCACCTAGGGCAACTTGCGCTCCACCAGTTGCTACTTCTTTCGTTCGTTCAGACAACTGTTCCACTTTTTGTTCAAACACAGGCTGTGACACTTGCCCATTTGAAAAGTAAGCAAGAATGGCATATTTATTTTTCCAAACTTTTCGTAAAACTACAATCTTCACTACCACTGCTACAAATAAAACGATCATATAAACCGTACTACCTGAAATCAATTCAAGCAAGCTGCCACTGACTTTTTTTGCGACACCTAAAAATGCCCCATCAATCAGTTTGTTAATCCAAAACAGCACCGATAAAAAAATACCATAAATAATTGGCGTGAATAACGCACCAATTAAACCTTGAAAGAACTTGAATAGTAACATTTGACACCGTGGAAAAAAGGAAGCCAACAAAACAACTGGAAATATAAGAATTAAAAAGACAACTAACAGCTGTATCAACGACAACATTAAATTAATATATAACACAGGAATTGCTAGAATAAATAAATTTGTTGCACCCGTCCATACCGCAAAACTTTTTTCCATAGTTTTTAAGGTATCTTGCGAAAAATAAGGATTGTCTTTCTCCTGCTGTTCAATATAAGCATTTCTTTTTTCTCTAAAATCCTTTTTCTCTTTATCATTCAGGTTAGGCTTTTCTAATAGTTTATCATAATCAAGCTTCTTCCCATTTGCCATTTTGCCATCAATCGAGCCACTATTGACATAGTTAAACGTCTGTAAAACCGTTGCGTCAAACATTGGGCTTTGATACACTTTTTTCTTTCCATCGTCTACTTCTTGGCTTGTATCCCCTCCAAAGTTTACATTAGAAGTAAACTTGCCTTGTACTTGTTTTGTCATCTCACTAACCGAACTAATCAAAAAAATTGCCCCATTTTGCGTTTTACCATCAATTGTTTTTACTTGTCCAAACCAACAAATAAACAAGGCAAACACCGCAAAATAATGCAACAAACTTTTCATGAAATTACGCCGATTAGAAAAAAAAGCTATACAATAGATAATAGGCACTTAGGATAATTGCCAATCCAAGCAAACTCCCTTTGACAATCCCAGTTCCACCAAATCCTTTTAAAATATCCAAAGAATAATCGTATGCTTCTTGTTGTTTACCAACAAAATAATCTGACTGATTCATGACATTCTCCATAATTAAGAAAATCATTGCCCCCATACGCAAAAAGAAAAAAGGCAATTCAATAAAGAACCAATTGACGACTTCTGATCCTTTATCTAATAAACCACCATTCACCATATAGGCTGTATAACTATCAATGAGATATTTCATACTTTCTCACCACCTCGCCACATAATCGTTTTCCATAACGGACGCTTCTGTATCATCAACTGTTTCAAAGAGTTCTAACCATTCTTCAAAAATAACGTCTATCACGATTCGATTCACTTGGTTAAACATATCTTTCATGAGACATTGTCCTTGAATCATATTCGATACCCATTTTAAATTAATCTCATTGACTGGTAATTTTAAATAACGTAAAATCCCTTCTCGATTATCCACTTCATCGAAACAAACCACCGTTCCAAAGCCTGTACCATCGCCATTATCTAACACATCGTTGACCGATTGCGTAATTAATACCATAAAATTATTAAACGAACGTCCGATCCGTTTCATCGATTTTAGAATCTTTTGTCCTTCTGGTGACGATTGAAAAATCCACGCTTCATCAAAGAAAGTGACTGTTTCTTCTTTCCGATTGCGTGACCCAAATTTTGAACAAAACGTGCCTAATGCAAACATTAAAGTCACAGATAACCGTTGATTCTCGTCTAATTCATCGTGCCGATCTGTGGGTAAATCTAAATCTTCAATTTCTAAAATGGTCACTTTCTTCTCAAAAGAAAGTCCTTCTACTTCACCATGAGAAAAGGCTAACTCTAAAATCGATCCTTTAATCGTAGATAATAAAAAACGACCCATTTCATGAACGTCTTTCTCTGAATGACTAATTAAACGTTCAATTACATGCCAAAATCCAACTTGTTTGCCTGCTTTCCGTTCAGCCACCACTTCTGCTACTGTTTCATTAATCGCCGTCTTATGTGGCATTTTCCACTTATCCTCGTTAATATTATTTAACATAGCTTTTGCCGTTGCGATTGCTTCTGTTTCATCAAATAATACAATTGGATCAAGTACCCCATGGTTTTCTTTTTTACGAACATCAAGTGTCACAAAATTAAACGTCTTAATAAATGCCACATCAAGTGGGTATTTTCTTTGATATTCTGGATCATTAATCGTTCGCATAAACTGTTGGCGAACTTCTTTTTTTGGATCAATGTATAACACTTTCACATCTAATAGAGAAGAATACAAAAATAACCATTTAGAAAATACTGATTTCCCGTTACCTGTATCTCCCGATACCAACCAATGGGGATTATTTGTTTTCTTTCCTTCAATATTCTGTTTGTTTGCAAGCAATAGATTCATATAGACAATATTTTTAGAGCCAGAAACAATTTGTTTCCGACTTTCTTTTTCTTCTAACGTGGCGTCCACACGTCCCAAATAAAACCCTGTCTTTGTACCTGCGTGTAACGAAGTAAAGAAATTCAACTCTGAAAATGTTTCTAACGTCGACGTATGTTGCCAATTACTGGTTGAAAAACGTTGAAAGTTGCCTAATAACGTTGCTTGAAAAAGATAGACATTATCAAACGTTGCACGGATTAACGGAATTCCTAAGCTATCTAGTCGATTCATCAAATTTTTCTTTCGCTCACGTAATTGTTTTTTTGAATTCCCACTAATCACTAATACTGCTTTCCAATCAATAATCGGAATATCATCATCAATTTTTTGATCTAAATCATCAAGTGAATGTTGCCCCTCAACAATTTTTCTTTTTTGTTTTGAACCTGCTAAATGTGCTTCTTCCATGATATTCTTTGTTCGTGTTCTCGCACGAGCAGAACGTCCTGATAACGCTAATTGGCCTTTTGTTTCAGCAAAACCAGCCTGTAACTTCACAGAAACAGGATAAGACATTTTTTGAACCAGTTCTAGCAAGTGATTACCATCAATCGTGACCCCACAATCCCCCAATGGTAAATGAGCAATATAACTTTTCCCAAACTCATTAGACAATTCTAACCCACCTCGAAAAGGAGTGATTTTGTTCGCTAGTAAATTATCTAAGTTCTGACTAGTCAAAAGTTCTTTTTTCTCATGTTGAATATTATTTAAAAATTGATAGGCTTGGTAGTAATACAACTCGTCTTCTGTCAATCGTTCCACTAACAATTCTGACAAATTCTGATATACTTCTTGTTCTTGGTCTTTATAAGCTTCTTCCCAATCCTCCGCTACTCCTACTTCTAAACCAAGTCCTTTAACCACTTTTTCAGATAGATTATTTAACGCCGTAGAAAATGTTTCTTTAATATCAATTGACCGCTCTTTCTTTACTAAAGGCACGCCAATTAACCAAATATACTCATAGACCATGCCAATTTCATTTTCAAGATACTGAGCAGTTTTCATCAACTTATCCACCGCTACACTATGATTTTCTTTGTCCACTAATTGGCGCATACCTCCCATTTTCCCTCGAATATCCGCATTCACAGGTAAAAGAACAATTTCAAAACCCTCATTCTCTTGTAAACGTTTCAACGTTCGAGCTACTTTTTTCTTTGTTTTCCTTTTTTTCTCAAAATCTGTTAAGCCAACTGTTTCTGACCGAATACGATAATACGCAATCACTTGATTTTCTTTAGTTAAAACCATGTTTCTTTTCATATGATTCGTTAATGGATATTCTAGTTGCATATTTTTTTCCTTTCTTATTAATTTTATTAAAATAATTTACATTAAAAATGATTTTTCAGAAATTTCTATATATTATTGGACAGTTTTTTTTCATTCAGTTATTATTATTTAAAAGCTATATTCAATATAGCTTTTAAATAATAATTGGAAAGAAGGAACGTATATGAAGAAAAAAGTTTGTTTAGCTTTAACTATTTTCGCGATGGTAACACCTTTTATTTTTAGCTCAGAAGCTAGTGCAAGAGAAGCTGAATTTGGTAGCTCTTGTCCTGGAGGTTTTTATTTTAAAAAAGGTGGCTGGTCTACAGGTGGGAAAAATATGAGCGGTGGTTATTGTGTTCCTTTAGGAAATATGGGAAACATGAATAACAAAATTTGGTAATTAAAATGAGAAAAGAATCTGTTATCAAATCCTTTTTATACATTTTAATTCCTATAATCATAGGTACCATTATTTCACTTTTCACTAGCGCCCCTATTTTCCTTATAGCGGGAATTATATATATTATTTTATTACTCTTTTTACTTCCTACTTTAGACTTTGGAATTACTGATTTTAACGCCAAACAAATTAATCCTAGCTATAGACCTGAAAGAAAAATAGATAAAAATGAAAGTATTGTTACTGTGCTACTTTTAGTTATTGGAATAATAGTCTGTGCAGTTATGCTTTATTTAAAATATAGAAATTCATAATTTAAACATGAAAAAAGAAGTTATTACAACACACTTCTTTTTTTCATGTTTTCACCATAATACACTCTTTCTTATTACTAACGTTTAAATGAAAATTCTTCTATTTCCTTTACTCGTTCAAAGGATATAATTGATCTATTGTCTAACACATAATTTTTTACATAAACAAAACCATCTTTTAAAAAAGCTAATCCTGTTTTCCCTTCAAACTCTGTTTCTGTATACCATCGAGCCACTTTATTTGGAAAATACAACATAATCATTAGGTTAAGATTAATACCAAAAATTAACGGCAATGGTACAAACTTCCAAAAAATGCCTGTTAGTACAATCCCTAAAAATAACATCACTAAATAAGCTAAACTTAAGGGTTGTGCAAAATACCAAACAATTTTCCCTTTTGGGGACTTAATAACTTGTAATGAGTAAGGGGCTTTTAAGCCCCTCGAATAATCAAAATGTTTCATTATTTCTCTCCTCTACAGCTGAATCCCAAATAATCCTAAGACCCACTTCACAACTTTGAAAATGTTCTGCCCATTATTTGTCGCAAAGTCATTTAAAATCAATGCAATGACAATAACTGAACCAATCTTTAACCACGCAGCTTCTTTCCAATGCTTTAAAATTAAAATGATCACACCAAACGCAATAAGTGTAATCAATCCACTACTCATAAATTGACTTAATTTACTTGTATCCACTATTTATCTCCTGCCTTTTCTGTATAATAATGTTTTAACTCTTGTACAAAATACGAATTTTCTGTTTTCGTTAACCACAACGAAAAATCTTCCGTGTAAAGGAAATTTATTGCTTTGTCTTTAAAGTTCACTGACACCTGAACGCCTGTAACACCTTTTTGTTTCGTTTCAAAAAAACGTAGTTCTTTTTCTTCAATAGACGACACAGTTGCTTGACCACTTGTTTTAACTGGTTCTTTCATTAAAACAGACAATTCTTCTGTATTCCCCTTCGCATATTTTTCAAAAAATAATTGTAAAAATTTTTCAATCCCTTGTCGTTCTTTTTTTTCAACATCAAGCGGTTCTTTCACTGATTGCAATGGTTCCTGTTTTCCTTTCGGAACATTCATTGCTAAAAAATAGGGACGACCAACAATAGAAAACAACCCATTTTTTTCTTGAATAGGTAAAACAATTTCTTGTGTATCTAGTAAATCCTGCCCTTTTTGTTGCACTTTATAAGATATACTCGCATGCACAAGTAATAGCTCTTCAGATTCTTCTACACGAGTAACAGAGACTTGTAATAATTTACGAATTAAGTCTTTTGCAGCATTGTCTGTTCCTTTATCTAACGCTAAATCTCCTGAAAAATAACTCGCTAATTTCTCATCACGTGCTTTTTTCTCTTCATCTGTTGCTTTTCCATTAAAATTGATATACTCATTCACAAAATTTCTGACATAAAAAGAGAGTGCCGACGAATCATACACTCTCTTTTTTTCTTTTATTTTTTTGACATCTTTATTTATTGTTTCTAATTGTTGACTGAGGCGGATCACGTTGCCTGCCATCACATTTGCTCGAATAGCACCAATCAATGACAATCCAAAAAGAGCACACCCCACAATTAATACTAATCGATTCGCTTTTTTTTGTGATAGTAAACGAACTCTTGGGCTCTTTTTGCTTTTTTCCTTTGTTTGAATTTTTTTTAAAAATTTCATACATCACTCACTACACTTTACGTTTTTTATAAATTAAGATTCCTGATAAAACAGTCAAACATACACCAGCGATTGACCCAATTATGCCCATTTTTTCACCAGTGTAAGGAAGTACTTTCATTTTTCCGTCAGCACTTTTCACTTGTACATTGCCACTTGGTAATACTTTATATTCACTTTTAATCGGTTTTAATCCATCAGCCGTTTGTGTTAAAGGAACGCCCTTATCCACTGCGACAATTGCTTCTCCGCTTGCTGTTTCAATCGGTGTCGTCACAGTTGGGACATGTGTTACTTCTGAAAGGTTATTCGTTTCAATTGGAACAGTTGGCTGTTGTGTAGATTCTCCTGTTGCAATTTCTCCATTTGGCTTTACCACCACATCTGTTGGTTGCTCTGGTTGTTGTGGTACAACTGGTTTTTCAGGAACAACTGGCACAGGCTTTTCTGGCTCGGTTGGTTTATTTGGTTCTACTGGTTTTTCTGGTACACTTGGCTCTGTTGGTTGCTCTGGTACACTTGGCGTTGTTGGCTCTGTTGGTTGCTCTGGCTTACTTGGCGTTGTTGGCTCTGTTGGTACGCTCGGTTCGTCTGGTAACGAAGGATCCGTCGGTTTTGAAGGCTCACTAGGTTCGGTTGGTGTTGACGGTTCCGATGGTTGCTCTGGTGTACTTGGCTCTGTTGGTTGCTCTGGCTCACTTGGCGTTATTGGGTCAGTTGGTACATTCGGTTCATCTGGTAAAACACTCCCTGTTGTTTCACCAAGATTTCCTTCTGATTCTTGCGCATAAGCAGAAACACTGCTTCCCCCTGCTAAAAGGCTTGTACTGAATAAGGCAATAATAATCATTTTTTTCATTTTCATTCTTCCAATCTATGTTTTAATTTTTTTATTTTTCTAATTCTTTGTTCAAAAACATGTAAAAAAAGAGATTTTGTTGCTTTCGTACAATAAATCCCCATTCCTGAATACTCTTTAAAATAAAAATCGTAATAGTAGCTACCATACATTTTTTCACCACTCGGTTTTCGTAAATAATAGCCTTCTACAAAAAGTCGTCGCATTTTGCTTAATGGATACTCCGCTACAAATTCTCGTTTAAAAGGAACTTTTTCTTCCACAATTCCTTTATTTAATAAAAACTCTTTATACTGTTCCATATAAACAATATCTTCATTATCAATCTGGGCTTCACTCACACTAAAACCTAAATCCATCAACATAGAAATCGTCGAAACACGACTATAACGCTGATAAAACACAGATTTTTCTTTCACTGGCGGATATTTGGATTCTTCTGCCATTGCTCGCTACACCTCCTGCGCTTTTTATTCCTACTTCCATTTCTAACCATTTTTACGATACCGACGATAATAAACCTGATAACTGTCATAAAACCCCTCTAAGAGCTTTTCTAGCCCTTGGTTCACCACTTCTCGTGACCGACTAATACATAAACACTCATACCCAAATGGATAATCATCATGTTTTCGAAAATAGTTACGTGCCAATTCTTCTTCTCGTTGTAAAATATGCGTATAATTGTCTGGCAAATAGTCTTCCATGCGCAATTCACGCAACCGTTTTAGTTGACCAATATGTGCTTGCGTAAAATTTCCTTCGTCCATTACTAAGGGAGATCGAGCGAAAATTTTAGAGCGCTCTATGAAATTCGCTTTAACTTGATCGTCTAGCGTGGCTTCATCAGGCGCTCTATGATGTTTCTTTATAAATTGTTCATAAAACAGCACACATAATTCTTTTTCATACTGCAAGAGTTGTTCTTCACGATTCGTTAATACTTTTGGCCGATCGCCGAGCAACAATAATTTCTGAAAGTTTCGCATATACCTTGTAACATATTCTTCTTTCGTCAATTCTGTACCTAATTTTATTAACATATATTCACGTCCTTTTGATATAATTATTATAAAAAGTTTATAAGGAGTAATTATTTATATGAACATTGATTTTTTTAACCAATTAATAAAACCAGTGGGTATACTTTTACCTATAGTTATAGGCTTTTTCACAATTTATTCCTCCATCTATGGATACGTAATAAGTGATTCATTTAAAAAAAACCTTTTTTCCTCTCCCACTGAAATCGGATTATATAAAATCTTTAAAGGTTTTATTAATCTAATATCCTCTTTACTACTTTCATCTGGTATTTTTGCTTATGCATTAATAACTACAGACACAGCATTCACCGATTTTGTTTCAGATATAAATAACCTTACTAAAGAGGGTAAAGCTTACTTAACTTACTTTATCATTTATTTTATTGTATTTATTTTCTCAATAGCAAAGCTCCCTGATATTTATAGAACCTTAATACCTTCTAATTCAAGAAGTAAGCATAGTAACTTTTACGTACTGTCCCAAGAACTTTCTTTAAATGATATCCCATGTAATACAAAAGTTTTCTTAGTTTCAATGATTAACAAAGATACCGTTCTTCTAACTTATTACCTAAATAAAGAATTTGTGCGCTTAATTTATTCTTTAAACGAGATACAGAAAATTAAGATATTCTATCATAAACAACTATCTTTCTTTCAAAAAATCAAAGAATTTAACGAATCTATCACCAAAGAAACTTATTATTTTGCCTTTTTGCCAACAATATTTATAATGCTACCTTCTATAATAATGTCGTTTATTTCAAAAAGTATGACCAATATTTATTTCGGAGCTACAATAGCAGCTATCTCTGAATTAATAATACTTTCACCTAGTCTTATTAAATATATTAAAATAGCATATAAAAAAATATACTTAACAATTAAAAATCAAAATAAACCAAAAAAATAAAATAACTAGAAGTAGCAAAAAAATATTGTCTCCCAATCGTTCATCGACCGTTGCACTGACAAATGCTCCAATTATTATAGATACTACGATACAACTTAACGCAAAAATTATTATCCACACTTGACAACACCACACTTTTTCTAAAATAAACAAAAAGCACTGATTTTTCACAGTGCTTTTTCTTTTTACTCATTATTTCACTTCACGTTTTTTCAAACCAAACCAAGCCAGACCAACTAGCATTCCGGCACCTAGTACAGATAATAGGGTGTTTTCTTTTTCACCTGTATGAGGTAGTTCGGGTGCCACACTTGCTTTTTCTACCACTAATGGCTCTACTGGTGCTTGTGGTGTTTTTGGTGTTGGTGGTACAATCACTGTTTTTTCTGGTGGTGTTTGTGGTTTTTCTGGCGTATGTGTCACTACCGTATTAGTTTTAATCTTCTCATTGTTGAAAGATTCTTCGATTGTGTTGTAAACGTCTCCTGCCGCAATTCGTTCTACACCAATGAACGCTTTCCATGAGTGCGCAACGTGTTTGTTTTCTTTTAGATTCATCGCATCCAAAAACGCTTGACTGGCCGTGATTTTAACTACCCCTTGTTCAAAGGTCATCGTGAATAGTTTCGAAATGTCGTCCCCTTTATTCACTTTGGTTCCGTCTGCTAAAACAAAATTAGAATTGGCAAACACAGACCATTGGCCACTAAATTTGTCATGTTTTACGTCTAGTTTATCGCTAATCGACCATTCTTCCACAACACCAGCGTATTCTGCAGGAATGTCACTACTTGTAAATTCATAGAAGAATTTCTCCCCTAATTTGATTGTGGCGCCATTTTGACTTTGTTTGTCACCAACTTTAATAACCACGTCTTTTTTAGGGTTCACTTTTGGAATATGGTTGACAACGGTATTTGTTTTAATTCGTTGACCAAATGTATTTTGTTCCGCTGAATTATAAACATCACCAGAAACATTGGCTTTGACTTTTGTAGGGAGCGTTACACGCAATTCTTGCCCACCATACGCTAGAATAAAGGCTTGTGGGTCTTTGGCAGAGATTGTCACCGTGCCTTTGGCATCGTCCCAAGAGATCGTGAACTGGTTCGTAATGTCTGCCCCTTTAGAATCTTTGACACGAAGTAAGTCTTTGATTGGTGTCACTTTCGTTTCGTCGTAATCATCGAAGAAAGAAACTCCTGTCGCAAGATCGACTGTGTCAAAAGCAAAGTCTTTATCGTACCCTTTTAAGTCCCACGTCATTTCATAAGAAAGAACATCACCACGAGCAACTTTTCCATGGTTAATATCTTCCCCCTTTCTTGTTGTGAACGGCTTTGGTTGGTTTTGGATCATCAGGTGTATGCGTCACCACCGTATTAGAACGAACAAGTTCTTTGTTGTAGTTTTCTGTTTGCGTATTTTCTACGTCACCTGTTTTGATCCGTTCGACTTCCAGATATACAGACCAAGCTTGTTTGCCTACTTTATTGCTTCCTTCATTTAACGCTGCTAATAATGCTTGATTCATTGTAAACGTCAAGTCTTTATTGTCTTTGTTTTCTAAAAGAATGTAGGCAGAAATATCTGTTCCTGCTTTTAACGTTTTGTCCCCTACTTTAAGGTCATAGTTTGTAATAGCGTGCCATTTACCTGTGAAACGATCATGGGTCGTGTCCAAGACATCATTCATGCCCCATTCTTCGGTAATTCCGCCATAGTTAGCTGGACGTTCGGAAGATTTCACTTCATAATAAATTTTTGTTTGTAACGGAATATCTTTATCATGTAGAGAAACACTGCCAACTGTACCGTTTTTATCTGCTTTTACATCTTTGGAAGGATTACTAACCGGCACATGGTTAATCACTGTATTTGTTACCGTTTCGCCATCATTTGTCAGCTGAACAGCTGTATTTTCAAAATCGCCTTCTACATTTTTCACTACAAACGGCAAGACAAGTAAATATTTATACCCCATTGCTAAAACAACGGAACCGTCTGCGTTGGTTTTCATCATTGCTGTGACGGTGTTTTGATCTAAATTAAGAACATAAGAAGCAGTCACGTCTATAGCTTTTCCTGAATTAATCGCTGCAGCAACAGCTTTTAAGTCTTTCTCGTTTAGACTTGCATCTGCTTGATAAACCTTCACTTTGGATAAATCAATCGTCACTTTTTCTGCATCAAAGGTATCCCGAATCCCTTGTTTTGTCACTGTTTTCGGATCTACTTTGGCAAGTTCTGTCGTATCCCCTGTCACAATGTATTGTAAAGAATCGCCTCGTTTCACATTTAAATCATTGATATTTTTCTGACCATCAGTGACTTCTTTATTCGGCACAAGAACAGGAACGACATTGGCTTTGTATCGATTGAATTCAATTGTTGCTTTTTCTGGTTCTTTTGGATTCCCTTTCTTTTGGTATGGTCTAATTGATTTCGCATTTAAATTGGTACTAAAGGCAAACCATTGCGCACCAGATAGGTTGACTTTTCCTTTGGTTGTCATACCAAAAGAGAAAGAAATACGTCCACCCTCTCTAGCTAGACCTACACCAGAACCATAGTACGCATTTTTATGACCTACAGCGTCCCAATCACTATTTTTTAGTCCTGAAGGACCTGTCCCATAATCAAGGTCTTCGGTTGAGTAGAATTTCCCATCCGCTTGTTTCTTTACGTAGGAACCATTAATATACTTGAACTCATTTTTTGAGCCAAAGTCTGAAACAAATTCCGCATGTTCTACACTATAATTTGTTCCTAGACTAGAGTTTAATGACGATAACGCATAGGCAAAGGCATGGTCTTTATCTGGTAAAACTTCTTTGCCATTAGCATCATATAATTTAATGGTTAAGCGAACTTTTACGTCCTTCCCATTGGCATTTTTAGTACCAACAAATGCTGTAATAATAGGATCATTCGAAAATACTGCATTTAAGGTGCCGCTTTGACTTGGTGCAGATTGAAGTTCATAAATGAACTCTGCTTTTGTGATTTTTCGGTCTAAATAACTAGCATTTAATCCTGTATACGTGACATTGACCGGTTTGTTTTTTTCTAAAAGAACCGCGTATCCTCCTTTAGGGCCAAATTCAACAGCAGCCACTTTTGAGCTTTGGAAGTTGCCTGTTGCTTTTCCATTCATATCCTTACTTAATTTTGTAAAAATATCTTTGGATTGTCCTTGGTTTACTTTGTTAAAATCGGAAGCTTTAATAAACTTGCCACCTGTAATCTTGTCTATTTTAGTATCCTTAGTCACAATGCTTGAATCAAAAACTAAGTCTTTGCTGATTGCTTCATTCACATAGCCTTTGTCATTTTTGTGTTTGTTGTATTCCGCCACTTCTTTTTCGTAGCGCTCTTTTTCCGCTTTATTTTTTGCCGCAATTTCTGCATTTTCTTTGGCAATTTTTTCATTTTTGGCTTTTAATTCAGCTGCTTGTTGGGCAATCTTTTGGGCTTGTTCTTTTTGTAGTTGGTCTACTTCTTTTTCTTTTGCAGCTAAATCTTTAGAAGAAACATTTCCTAAGTCTTCAGTTGGTTTTTCCACGACGGTAATGTTTGGATCTTTTTTCGCTTCATCAACTGCTTTGTCAACGTCTGGTGTTTCAAATTCTTTAGGAATTGACGTTGATTTATTAGCGTCATTTTCTGCTGGTGCAACTTCTGTTGGCTGCCCTAGAGGTTCAATGGTTGTTTCAGGGCTGACTACTGGTTGTTCTTGTGCTGATTTTTCTGCTTCTGCTGTTGGTTGTTGGACGTTTGTGGTATCATTTGAGGTAGCTGAACTTTGTTCAGCAGCAATTCCTTTCGGCACTACTTCTTCTGCTGTGGTTGGTTGAGAAGTAGTGTCTTTTTGTAATGCTGCTTCTTCAGATACTGCCGTTTTAAGTGTTTCATTTCGTGACTGCGGGTTGGGATTATCGGGTTGCACCGTCGTTGTTCCTGGTTGCGTATCTAATTCCGCGGCTTGTACATTATCTGTAGCTAATCCTACAGCTCCTAATACACCTAAAAAAAGAATAGGGGCTACAATCCAGTGTTTCTTTGCCTTATACATTTTAAAACGTTTTTTTACTTCAGTCTGTTGATTCATGTATCATTCTCCTCGATTTTTTATTTTTTGTTTGTAAAAATAGTTCACGCAACACAAGGAGCTCGTTGCTTTTTCATCATTATTTCCATTCCTCCTCACAAAAAGAGAACCGAAAGTTTTTCGATTCCCTTAGCTTTTTTTTGCGTTAAAAACATTTAACGTGCTATCATAATTGTGTAAAAAGTACAAATCACTTCTTTACAAATCTTATTCGTTTAGTCAGTCGGCGGAAAACGGCTGACTTTTTTGTTGCCTAAAATTTTATTGTCAGGTACTATTTAAGTGTCTCCATCCGAGACAATCCATTTATTTTTTGTTGACCAGCGGAAACTGGTTGGCTCCTAAATTTGGTAGATTCTTCTGCCTTTAATACAATCAGCCAACCATTTTGGTTGGCTATTTTTTTATTTTTCAATTTATTCCAATGATTACAATAAAAAGGAGCGAAATATGTCGCTCCTTTGACTTTATTATTTAATTTTAAAGATATTTTTTACTTTCTTCTCGTTTCTACTAATAAAACTTATAATACCCGCAGCTCCTAACAAAGCAAATATCAGACCAGCTATAGCTAACCATTTATTATTTTTTTCTCCTGTATGTGGTAAAGAATCTGGGGCTTTTGCTACTTGTTTCGTCTTACGAGATTCTGAATGTGTTAATGCTTGTGCTTTTGGCTGTTCTTTTTGTTTAGAAAAAGATAACTGTTGGAGACCAGGTGTTTTGTCTGCTGAAGTAGCACTTGCTACTAACGTTTGGCTTTGTTTTGCTTCTCGTTCAAGGCGTTGTTGTTCTTTTGCTACTTGTTCTTGCAACGCTTCTTGTCGCTGCTGTTCGGCTTGTTGTGCTTCTAATTCTCTTAATACGCCCTGGTACTGCTGTAGCTCTAACTTCGCGTTAGAAAGGTCTTCTTGTGCTTGTGTATAAGCAAGTGTAGCAACGGCTTGTTGTTCTTTAAGTTCCTCCAATGATTTCAGAGAATTTTCATAGGCTTCTTGTGCTTGGACCGCTGCTGCTTCTGCTTTGTTTAACTCGTTTAATGCTTTTTCGTATGTTGGTTGAGCATTTTCTAAACGAGACAATGAACGTGTACTTGTTTTAAATGCAACTTGTTTTTGATTTAAATTTTCTTTTGCTAAATTCAATACTTCCTTCAAGCTATTCAATGTGTTTTCTTCTGCTTTTTGGGCTGCTTGTTTTTCTTTCAGCACTTTAGCAGACGTTTGTTCAATTGCTTGTGCTTCCGAAACGTTTGTTTTCGCTTTTTCTAAAACAGCAGCTCGATTCTGAATTAACTCATTGATTGTTGCCAATTGATCTTTTGTTTGTTGAAGGCTTTTTTCTGCCGTTGCAGTTTGTCGTACTTTTTCTTCATAATTTGTCGTACTTTTAGTCGCAACTGCTTGAAGACTAGCCAATGTCGCTTTATGAACAGATAGTTCTTTTTCTGCTGTTGCTTGTGTTGTTTTGGCTGTATTTAAGACTTGCTGACTTGCACTTTTTGCTTGTTGAGCGTCTGATTCTGCTTGTTGTGCAGTAGCTAATTTTTCTTGATTGGTTGCTACTTCTTTTTGAAGGGTTTCTTTACTCTTAAAGACTGGAGCAGTGCCTTCTTCATAGGTATTTGCTTCAACTAATTTTGATTGATTATAGCTAATGATATGGATTTTTGCCGAAATATCATTTAAATCTCCTGAAATAGAAACTGCCATGTTTGTTGTGTCCCCTTTTAGCAATGAATCTATATGAGAATACGCTGAACTTTCATCGTCAAAGAGCATATCAGCAATTGTTTTTCGAGCAGCTTTTTCAAACTCTAGTTGAGAAATAGTGCCATTAATCGTTTCAAAATAGCCCATACTTAGATTTTCATAAAAGTTTTGCCCTGGATACTCTTTAAAACCATTTTCTTTTGCTGCACGATTAATTGCATTTACGTCATGATCAAACTCTTTGGGATTATCATATTTTGCTACATCCCAAGCAAATCTCATAGCTTGGTTAGAAATCTTCAACTTTTGTAACCCAAGCTTTTCGCGAACATCATTGATAAGTCCTACAACGTAATCGCTCATTTGTTGCTTTTGTTTTCCGGTAGGATTTTTGACATTGATCATTTCCGTTGCTTTTGCCACATCTGCTTGATTTTCAGGAAAAACTTTATTTAATGCTAATGCTTCTTTTTCCATTGCTTGCTTTTCTTGTTCAGATAATTTTTTGTAATAATCAGGTGTGAAGTTAGCAGGCAAGTTAATTCCTTTATGTCCTTTTAGCTCTTCTTTTGATTTATCTAAAGTATTCTGCACTTGCTTTGTTGCTGTTTGCTTGTCTTTCAAAGCATTCTCTTTCGCTGTTAAGTCTGCCTGTTTCGCAGCTGTATCTGCTTTTGCGTCTGCTACTTTCTCTTGACTAGTTGTCACAACAGTTTGTTGGTCTGCGACTGCTTGATCGTCCTTCGTTTTTTGATCTTTAGCTTTGGCTTCTTCTTTCTGTTTGTTAGCCAGTTCAGCTTCTTTTGCTGCTTGTTCTTTTTCAGCCTTTGCTTTTTCCACTTCCGCATTTTTCGCTAATTCTTCAAGCTTGGCTTGTTCTTGTTTCGCAGCTGTTACTGCTTGTTGATCTTTATCATTTTGCACTTTAGCAGCATTCGTTTCTTTTGCTTTTTCTTCGACAACTGCTTGTTGTTGGTTAACGTCTGCTTGAGCTTGATCCACTACTTTTTGTTGGTCATCAACAGCTTGTGTATCCGTAGCCACTTGGTTTTTGGCTTTTTCAATGGCTGAAGGTGTTGCTTCATCCACAACTTTTTTTGCTTCGTCTACGACCGCTTGTTGGTCAGTCACTGCTTGTTGACTTTGATCCAATGCACCTTTGTTTTGATCGACCACTGCTTGTTGGTCTTTAACAGATTGATCAATGGTGTCTTTTTCTCTTTTTTCGCAGTGTCAGCAACTTGTTGTTTTTGATCGACAATTGCTTGTTTCTCTGTTACTTGTTGCTGTTTTTCAGTAATGGCTTGCTCCGTTGTTTCTGTAGCTTTCACTGCTGGTTGTTCTGTAGAACTGTTTTCAGGTGTTTTTGGTTGCGCTTGTTCTGCTGCCTGTACTTCATTTCCCCCAATACCTGCTACCCCCGTTGCGACTAAAATACTTAACCCTGCACTTGCGATCTTTTTCATTTTATTTTCCTCACTTCCGATTATTTTTGTTGTAAATGGGATACCCATTGTCTTTACGCCATTGTTGTAACGCTGTAGTTGTTATATGGAACTCTTCCGCTATTTCTTTAAACTGTAAGCCCATTTTTTGATAGGCTTCAAATCTTTCCTTGCTAATATGCGAAGAAAATTGTCTGGTGTTTGCTGTTTCTATCTTTCTTGCAAGTTCTTGTATTCGTTTAAAACGCTCGGTATCTTCATTCCTATACCAGTCTGCGTCTTCATTCATTAATGCCAACATTTCTTTACGCCATATTTTTATTAATTTTTTAGTCATACCCCTTTCACCTCAAATTAACAATAACAAAATAATATTTATTATGAAAATAGTAACCTTTTAGAGAAAATAAAAAATGTCTTTTACATGACAATTATTAAATGCCATAAACAACATTATCTTTAATTTCAAATTCAAACCATTCTGAAAAATCTTGTTTAAATCCATTGACGCTATATTTTTCTTGTAAAACTACTTCTTCCGCATTCGCAGGGTCTAAATAGGTCGGTTTATCTTTTGGACGCGCATAAACACCTACCCAACTTGTAAAATCCCCCTCAAAAGCACCATCAATTTCATAACCAACTTCTTCTAGCTTCTGACGAACTTGTTTCTTTATATCAATAATATCTTTAGGAATATAATTTTGATACTTTTCTTGAAATTCCTTAAAAGCTAATACTTCTTTACCATAGAACCTTTTTATTCGAAAAAACTTTTCTGTAACTATTCTATCTCTAAGTTTTGTTTCAAATTCTTCTACATATTCTCGATACATAAAAACACATCTTGAAATACTCGGTCTAAGTTCCTTAACCCTCTCTTCCAATTTTGTACATTCTCTTTTTACATAAGAAACAGTTAATTCGTTACTGTCTTCAAGTTCTTTTACACTCAATTGAAGTTTATGAATAGAACTCATCACATGAATCATTTTCTCAATAGTGGCATCCATAAGTTTTATATTTTTTTTGATTAATTCTTTATCCATTCTATCAATCCACCTTTCTAAAACGGGTACATTTCTTCTAATTCGAACTCTCGTTCCATATAGGACCGAACACTTTTATTATCTCTATTGGTAAACAACAAGTCTTTTGCATCAACACTCACCATTTCAATAATCTCTTCATGCTTTTCTTTTAATTCTGCTAAATCAATGCGTTCCATCAATTCATTTGTTCCTAACAGATTATCAATCTCTTTAATCATCTTTAATGAAGGGGCTAAATAATTTGATAGCCATCGAAGCGTCTTTTCAATAGACGGTTTTTCACCTTGCACAGACAATTTTAAGCCTTCCAATTTATCAACAACATCATGCCAAGATTTACAATAAACTTTCATATCATCTTCAATGTCATAGACAGTCAAAGATTGATTAATAATTTCTTTCACTAACCAATCTAGCGACTCACCGCTTGATAGAAAATATTCTACAAACAAAAACGCCTTTTCATCAGAAAGGCGAATTTCGTATCGATTTTTAATTTCATGTTTTTCTCTTGCTTCTTCAACACTCATACTTTCTTTTCTTGCTAACTCGTAATCTTTTTGGTAAAAGTTAAAATACAGTGGCGATTGACGACTACCAAAATAAAGGGATAAACCTTTATTCACCATTTTTTTATTTTCGTAAACAAATCCACCGCTAAAATCAAAATTTTTAAATGTGGTGTCAACAAGCCCCTGCTCCATTTTTTCTTTTAAAACATACAAATCAAAATTTTCTTGCCCCTTCACAATCAATTCATCAAGAGCAATATCAATTCGAGTGATTTTTGTATCTACTAAAATGCCTTGACCGAAAATATCGTCATCATAAAGAGAGCGAAAAAATTCTGTCCACGATCGGTTGTTATCTTCCTCAAAGATTTCTTCTAATTGACGACAGCCTTCGCCAGACAAGTCCAACATAATTCCCATATTGACATTTTCCGGATTCCGAAAAATCCGAATAGAGCTATATGAAAATGTTTCCGTGTAATGATAAAACCCTCTAGATTCATGAGTAAACCAGTTCATATCCATGTGCAACAACTTTTCAATAACTGTCCGAACATCTAATGTTTTAAATCGTATTCTTAAAAAGTCAATTTTTGCTTCTACCGAAGCGTGCCCACCATCTAAGTTCAACACATTAATAATCTTTTGTTCTAACTCTTTAGAAATAACACGTTTTCCAGATTCTATTTTTGAAATTAACGAACGCTCGATTCCTAATTTACTTGCCAATTCTTGCTGTTTTAATTTTAGTTCTTTTCTATATCGCTTTAAATCAACACCTCTCACTGCTTTAAACCTACTTCCAAAAAATGTGACAACTTTAGTCGAAAAATGTGACAAAATCATAATCGCTCAATCCCTTGTAGGACATAGCTTTTAAGCAACTTTTTTATACGGTATATTAAATTCTACCCCCATGTTATAAATAGGGGGTTTTTGACGTAAGGTGGGCATTCGCCCACCTTACGTCTGTTCATTTTAAAAGGATTTTCCGTTGCTAAAAGTATACGTGGGCTTTCGCTCTGCTTCGCCCACGTATACTTATTACTAGCAACAATCCTTCAAATAAACAGCCGTTATTCAGCTGTTCCTCGTTCTAATGCACCAATTCTCTCTTTTAAGCTTGCATTCTCCGCAAGAATAGATTGAGACACCTTTAAAAGTTGCCTCATATCTCTTTTCAAATCCTCAATTTCTTGTTTATTAATATGTGTAGCTTTATTCTCATCAGACATAAATACTTCATTTATTGCCTCATTAAGCGGAACATTATTTTCACGCAAACGTAGCAACTCTTGAAAATTTTCTATATCTTTAATAGAAAAAACCTTATAGCTATAACTATGACCTGCACTATTCTTTGCATATCGGCGTTCAAAACGTGTATCAGTCATTTTTTCAATCCTATTTGCCCAATTTTTCAGTGTTTTCAAAGCAATAGCATTGTCTAGCTCTAAAATTACTTGATCAAATGAATACATTTTCCACACCTACTTATTAAACATTTCTTTCCAAGCAGAATCCATATGCTCCTTAAATCTTGTTTCTAAATACTTATCAACTTCTTGTGATGTTGAAAATTTCTTTTCCTCAATTGGTCTATCTTCATCGTAAACAGCTTCTGCATCTAAAACAGAAATTACTAATAATTTATAATCAAGTAATCTATTATCATCTGTAACCCCCTCTTTTTCTGCTCTCCGATCAACTGTTTTCATGATGTCTGGTTTCTTCCCAATCACATAGTTTAACATTTGTACTCGAGATTTAAATTTCACTTTCTTTTTACTCCTTTCACTTAGTAATCCCCCAACGTGATATCTAAGTATAGAGCCTCTTCAATATCACATGAATCACGAATCAATTGCATATCAAAATTATCCGAATAAACAAAACCTTGATTATCCTGTTCTTCATACAACCTTTTCTTCATTTTTTTATAGATGATATTTTTTTCTACAAGTTGTTCAAATGCTTCTTCTTCCAAATCTACAAGCTCAGGGTGATTCTTTTTCTGATACCATTGACGTACTTTAGTAAGTACCTTTTGTTCGTATTCCATAGCTTGCATTTTTGGTTGATTATTCAATCCATCAAGTACTTCTGCAACAATCTTTACTCCTTTTGTATCCATAAACTTTTCAAATTTTCTAGGATCAGCTAACTTCTTAATTCTTTTACCATTTGCAAAGCTAACTAATTTCATATATGTTTCTGAACGATAATATAATACATCTTGAATACGAGTATCCAAATCGTCTCTAGTATATTTTTTCTTTACTTCTCTATATACTCGTTCTCTGACACGTTTAATTATTTCATTAGAATCCATAAAAACCTTCCTTTTCCAACTAATTTATGTGACTTCTTTTTAAGCAGAATATTTCTCACTTAACTCTGATAACTGATTTTTTTCTGCTTGAAATTCTTCATCAATTTCTGCCAGTGCTTCTTTATCAATATGTTTAGATATTTTTTGAGATACTTCTTCTTGTACTTCTTTTGGAACATCTTCATAACCTAACTCTTTAGAAATTTTGATAAATTCTTCAATGAAGTCAAAGTCTTGTGGTACTTGAGGACTATAAAATTCACGTGCAGTTCCTCCTCCTTGAGCCACATATCCACGACCATAGACTTTCTGACCGTCAATTTTTTCAACATATTTAAACTTTTTATTTTTATTTTCATCACCGAAAATCATCAAAATACCTGTTTCAGATAGACGTCCAACAGACATGCGAAACATAAATTGGTCACGTAATGCTGTTTTTAAAAATTCTCCATCTGGACGTTGCATTGCAACAATAAAGAAAATACCTGCTTGACGAGCTTTCAAAATAAGTTGCGTAAGATACTCATCTACTTCTCCGTCTGTTGAATAATCATTTGCCAATTCAGCTTTAAAGGCCGCAAATTCATCTATAAAAACAAATTTTGGTTTTAATCCATAATACGCATAGTTTTTCCCCATCTTGTAACGTGAACTATTATTCATCGTTTTAAAACGTGTTTCCATTAACTCCACTGTATTTTCCAAGCATTGAGTAATATCTTTTTTTCCAGTATGAACTTTTCCTGCAAATAGCGGTAACTTGCCTAAAGCCATCAAGTCAGAATTTTTCGGGTCACAGATTTCCACCTCACCCACTCGACAAAGCGCATAGATCAGAGACAAAATTGTAAAAGTTTTACCTCCACCAGTGCCTCCACCTAATAACAAATGTGGATCTTTATCAAAGTGCCAATACAACCCTTTCATCAACTGAACTTTGCCTTCGTCTGCTTGCATATCCTTAATCCAAATACGCTTATTGTACACATCTGTTGCTAATTCATAGGTAACAAAACCTTTTTCATCAATCTTATTTAAATTATCTGCATGAAACGTTGTTTCCAAAAAACCACCAATGGTTTCAAATTTTTCCTGAAATTTATTACCCGCTGTTTCAAATGAAACAAAAATACTATTTTTTGCAGACTTATAATAAATTTTTGGAAACTTGATTTTTTCTTTTGTTTTGCCGTCACTACTTTTCACTTGTTTTTTTGTGTAATACCCGTTGTCAATAATCATATGTGCTAATACTTGACGTTGTTCCACTTTAGAAAAATACCCCGAATTAATAATTGAAGCTTTAATAAGCAATGTAATTAGCACAATTGCACCTATAGAAATACCTACAATTATCAACGCTGGCACAATGTATATTTTCCAATCAGGCGGATTTGAAAGATATAAAGGATAAATCCATTTATAGCCAACAAAATACCCTAAACAAGCTAAAATTGGCATAAAAAATAACACTCGATAGAGTGCCAACAGGTTTCTTGAAGAATAACGAATACGCCTTCCTCTATATCTAAATAATTTTTTTAACATTTATTTACCTCGTCTCTTTTGCAATTCTGCTATTGCTTGTATACAAAATTCTTTGTACACCGGAATAAACATTGTTGCCATGCGGAAAATAAATCGCTCATTCATTGAATCATACGAATGTGCAAACATATTTCTTAATTTCTTTAATTTATTCCAGTCTACTTTATCTGAATTTTTCTCTTTAAATTCTACCGATAATCCATTGCTTCCTGTTCCTAGTTCTCCAACTTGCATTAAAGCCATTCCTATGGCATTAAAAAACACCCTATCGTGATAAAAGACCTCATACTGTCTTCCACAACGATTGAGTGTTTCCTCAATATCTTCTATATAGATTAACGTCCCTTTTAGAACACGCAAATCTTTTTCTGTACTATCTTTCAAATACTTTTACACGCTCCTTCAAAATATTTTCAAGCAAAGCTTTTCTTTCTGGTTTATCTTGTGAATCAAATAATGTCTCTAATTCGACTAAATCAATATCATGTCCTACCGCTTCTTTCAACTCTTCAAAAAAATCTCCATATAAATTCCAGTAAGCTTCTTCTTCATCAGCTTCTCCAGTTATGTCTACAGCAAAATCAATATCGCTTGTTTCTTTTGCTTCGCTTCTAGCATAGGAACCAAAAATGTAGATTACTGGAACATTGTGTTTTTCAGCTACAGGTTTCACACGTTCTTTGATCTCATTAAGTGTCAGTATCATTCGTATTCACTCCTTAAATGCCTATTCTACTCCCATTATAGAACAGCAAATCAAGCTAAACAATATATAAACACTAACCCATTGCTTAACTTTATTTCCTGAAACAACCTATTAAATTGTTACTACCGCTTCTAATAATAGCTTTACTTGTTGTATATCTTCACTATTTTTTTCACTAGGTGTCTCAATCATAAGATCTAGTTTACCAATCGCTTCTTCAATATTATCCGAACCAATACAAACTTTTCGTTCAAAATCTTCATGTATTTTACACGCATAAGACCTTACAAGTTGTTCTAAAAATCCTTCAAATAACTTTACTACTGCTTCTTCATTTTCAAAAAATATATTATCCAATAATAAAAATTGAACTAAATATTCACTCGTTTCTTCATATAAATTCAAATACAATTGATGATAATATGGAAAACTGCACCAACAACGATAGGCACTAAATTTACCATTTAAAAAACGTCTATACTTTTGTCGTTTTAATTCTAATTCTTCTGATAACATTCTTCTTTTAATACACCTCCTTCGTTTGAAATTTCCTTCAAATTACCACTTCCTTTATGAAGAAAAACAATACTGCTCTTCAATCTTCTCTCAACTAGCCAATTTAATGGATTCAATCTACGACTTTCCAATAATTCTTTTTCTTTTCTAACTGGACGTTTCTCTTGTTTCATTCCAATCACTCCCATTTTTTTATTAACTTTACCCACTCTTTTTGAACTCACTCAAAATACTTTGAACTAAATCACTACTAATAAAACCAGCAAAATATAGTTGCATTAAGTATCTCCGAGCATAGTCATACCTGCTCATTGGGAAAAATGGGTTCGTTTCAAAAGTAACAAATAATTCCCTTAATGAATCAATCGCTTCATTTGATAAGTTGAATTTTTTTGGATTCTTAATTAATTCCTCTAATCGATTCATCTTTTAACTAACCACCTCATTTTTTATTATTAATGTCTATTAACAAACCTTGTTGACACAAATTAATAATAAAAAGGGCACTCGTTAGAATGCCCTTTACAGCTGTTAAACGGCGCTACCGTTCGTCCGAATACAATATTTATTTACTTCTATTGTTTATTTTCTTGTTTTTCCTTTGGTTGAGGTGCCTGTGTTTGTTTAACAGCCCCTACTTTTTTAATACCAGCTGCACGTACTTTAAAGGCTTGTTCTGTCTGCACATTGTCATTGTACCCTTTAAAAGTATAAAGCCAACCACGAGCAGTTACATTTCCAGTCAATTCAATTTCATCATCATAATTAATACCACTAACATCATAATCTGGATCAATCACAATTTCTACTTGGTCATTTAATTTGCTAGAATAAACAGTCACACGCTGTTCACGAACTTCTTCAGTGACATTGTTTTCTCCATCACGTTCATTAATTGCAACTACTTCTAAAAAATTCATCATACCAAATGTAGCTTGTACGTCAAAATTTTCAATCGTATTATTTTCAAATGTTAATCCCATTATTTATTACCTCCAACTACTTCTAAACGTTTTGCATAAACTACCATATCAATTGAGCGACTATTACCAATGTTATTTCGTTTCACATTGATTCGTGCTACTGGATCAATTAATTTAACTTCTTCACGACCATTCAACATTTGTGAATTTCGTAAATGAGGGACAAAAATTTCAAAATCACGTTGTTTTTCGCTTGAAGCAGTGAATACACGACCACGTACTGGCGCACCATTCACATAAATATCACGTTCTGTTTTATAAATAGCTTTAATTTTACTTCCTAGATTTTTTTTCTGTTAATGCAATTTCCTGAATTCTATTTGCCAAAATAATTTCCTTCTTTCACTTAATTTTTATACAAAAATAAACAGTCAACAACTAACTGCCTTTCTCTCTTTATGCAATTCTTATTACTAACTAAAAAACACAACTTGACAAGGTTTATGATAACCTGTCATTTTATATGTCCGCTGTAAAATCTGATATTTTAACAATTGACTTTCAATTGTTAGACGGTCCATATTTGTTAACTTAACTGCACTCTTACCTAACTTCTTACGTTCTAAGTTATAGCTCTTTTCTATATCTGAAATAGAGAATGCTTTTTTCTGACGTTTCATACGTTCAACAAACTTCTCAACGAAAAGTAATAATTCTTCTATCATGACTTCCCTCCTCTTGGTAATTTATTTATCGATTTTTTCTTTTTTAAACACAAAAAAACACAACCAGAGAATTCTAGTTATGCTTCACTTACAATCGCTACATCATAAGTACCAACCTCCCTTATTATGTTAAAATAAAATAACTAAATAAAAGGAGGTGGTATCTATGCGTAACTTCAAATATCTTTTTGAAGTAATCTTTGTTATCGCTGCTGTTTTAGCGACAACTCTTATTTACGGACCAATCGTAAATAGATTGCTTTTCTTAGGACTTTGTGCAATTGCATTTCTATATGCAACCGACAAAGTTTTAGAAAAAGTTTTAAAAGTGAAGATTATTCACTTCTAAAATATTTATATAAATAGGAATTAAGTAATTAGCTCCTATTTTTAACGTTTCCAGTTAAGGTTGGTTATTCTTTTAGAAAAAAATCTTTTCCACTCGTGTAAATAACAACCTTAATTGCATTAAAATTTAGGATTCTTACATTCAAAGTAAATCATAGAATATCGTTCAACGGCTAGTAATAAAAATTACATTACGGCACATTAATAGATTTACCTCATACGGTGTACAGCTCTCCTCCTTTTATTGAGCTTGCATAGATTTTTTTATTCAATCTAATTCGGCAATTATTTCTAACGTGTCATCACGACATGGTTATCGGAAATAATCTGATTCTTTTAAATGAACACCCTTCAATCACCAAGCGGAAATTACTCCATTGTTCTAACTGTTAATCTTTTACAAATACACAGTATGCGAACCTAGTCCTCGTATGAAAGCTAGAAACCTTCCACCTAAAATCTTCATCAATATGGCTCTAATTAAAGATACTACTGCCACCTTGCAAGTCATTCATTGGCTGACTATACCACACCACAAAAAGACTGATAACCTTGAATGAAAACTTCACTCTTGTATTATCTCGTCAAATGCCGTACAATAAAAGTGTCTAGGTTTTATTATGCGGCGTTTACGAAATGGAGATTCATTTTCTTCTCGTGAACGCTTTTTCGTTTATTTAATTTCGTTTATCCAAAACAGAATGTCTATTATCTGTTTCAGACTTTATACACAGAGTATATCATTCCAAAACAAACATGTCAACATCTGAAATAAACTTTTTTAAAAATCTATTTTAAATATATGTTAAACTAAAATAAACATTAGATAAGGACAGATATAGTATGAAAACTTACGAAAAGATAAAACAATTAAGAGAAAATAGAGAAATCACTCAAAAAGAAATTTCAAACGCACTAGACATTAATGTTAGTGTATATAATAAAATAGAACTTGGAATACGTCCATTAAGAGAAGAAGAACTTACTGCTATTGCTGATTTTTTTAATGTTTCAATTGATTATTTAACAGGACGCACTGATAACCCTACAACACCTTCAAATAATCAAAAAGAAGCTGGACAAAATATTATTTCACATTTCAGATTAAACACTAATGATTTAAGTTCTGATGACATAGAAGAATTAGAAAAAGAATTGATTGATTTTCAAGAATTTCTTATAAAACGAGCAAAAGAAAGAAAAAAAAAGAGTGAGTAATTTTTTATGATACTAAATAAGAAAAAATTATATTTCGAAACACAGGCATTTACTGACAAACTTATAAATGAAATTTCAATCAATATGTCTAAAAGAAAAGAACTCATCAATTGTTATGATATTGAAGCCTACGTAAAAGAAACCGAAAACATTGATTTTTTTGATTATCCATTCAAAAAACAATCTAAAAAATTAATCTGGGGATCAGTAACAAAAATTGGTGATGTAACTATGGTAGCGACTGCCCAACACTTGAAAATAGAAATTAAAAATTTTACGAAAATGCACGAAATAATTCATCATTATTTTGACTATACGACAGATATGCCTAACAATGAAAAATCATTTGATACACTACTTATAAAAAAGGGCTATCTTCCTGAAGATTATCCTAAAGAATTCAGAGCAAATAAGGGTGCCGGAATGTTACTTATTAATAAAAAAGCCTTAAAGTATGCATTTAGTACTTATGATGATCTTGAAAAAATGGCTAGTTTTTTCAACGTAAACGATATAGTTCTCAAGATAAGAATTCTTGACGAATTAATCTATTCCCACAACTTATCTTATAAACAAGCCAATCTTATTTATAATAGTTACTATTTTCAACAACAAACACAACTTAAAGAGATTTTACTCAAATAAAAAAGTCTAGAAACTAAACGTTACTAGACTTTTACTTCTCCCTATGTATGTTTCTTACAATCCATACAAATAAAATAAAACTTACTCGTATCTTCTGAGTAAACTTTCGTAGCATGCCCAATTTTACAATGCTTACATTTTTTTAAATCGTGTTTTTCAACTGATTCCAAATAACTAACCTCGACCAGTAAGCTAGGATCAGCCTTTGAAATTAAATCAAAAATATTTTTTCTGTCAAATAAAGTAACACCAATTTTTTTAGCTTCTATATATGCTGGATTTGTATAAACTCCTGTAGTTATATATATAGGTTTTTTTCTTTTTTCTCTTGCTTGCAAAGCAAATGACTCTACTCTTCTTTTGTTAATTGCTTTCGACTTATTATAGTTTAAGCTGTAAGCTTTTGCCTGTATTGCTAACTTTTCTGAAAACTTACTTGCGTATAAATCAATATTATTCATTCTCTCATTAAGTTCTACCTTATACCCCATAAGATTGTACAGCTCCCCAATAAACTTAGGAAACTCTTTGTAACTAATATTGTCCAAATTTCTTATCATATCAATCATTTGCATTCTTTCAAAATATAAGCTTTTATTTTTATTGTTAGTAAACATAAAATACCCCTTCTTTTTATTTTCAAAATACCTATATTAATTATACCACGTCGATAAGTTTAAACAACATAGTTTTTTTATACATAACAATATCATTCCAGATTAATTTAAAATAATAAATTCAAAAAGCAATAAGTGTTAACACAAAAGTTATTTTTTAACTTATTTACTATGCAAACAAAGACATTAAAAACCTGTATTTTCAATACTTTTATAATAAAAACTACTATACAAAACCATAATTTCTGTATATTTAAATTATTACTACAAATAAAACACATAGTAAATTTTAAATTATCAATAAAACTAAAAAAGAACATTATTCAAATTAAGCATATAAATAAATTCAGACAAATTTTTAATTACTAAAATCTATTTTTTCATCAAAAAAGTTTATCACAGTTTTATCACAGTATATATCATTTTAAGCCATATTTTAGCAATTCAACCAAACTTAAACCTTGATATACAAACAAAAGTAAGTCAAACTATTCTTTCTACTACAGAGTGGGAATAGTCTAAAAACAAAGCCTAGACGTTGATTTTCCAACGTTTCTAGGCTTTTAATTTGGTTTCTGGTACCCTTTTCGGTAGCTATCTATATAAAACCGTCTTCTATTATCTTGCTTGCGTTCTCTTTTGCAAGTTTAAATTTTTCTTTGTTTATTTCAGAATCGATATCTGTAATTTTCATTCTTAGCAGTACCTCAGGGTCAACCTCATATCCTGTAAAATCTTGCTTCATAGAAGCCACTAGACTAGCTCCTAGATAAAGTAATTCGAAAGCATTAAATTCATCTGATGTAGACGGTCTTTTATAATTATATTGTTGAAAAAGAGAGCCAATATAAACTGTTCTCGCTGAACCATACATCATTAATTCCTTAATCATCTTATTTAAAACAGCTGGCTTCAAATTTTCAATTTTTTCAGTATCCGCTATCATATCCATCCAACGAGAGAAAAGGTCTTCTATTTTTTTACCTGAAATTGAACGATAATAGTTATCAACTTGCAATTCCCTAGTTGTTTGATGTTCCTTGTCTTGCATTATATTACTATTTTCATTTCTTATCTCTTCTAGTTTTTTTTCATGTAGCCTTTGTGGCAATTCAGATAAGCCATTTTCGATAGCCTTTTTTATCCCTTTATAGCCAGGATAAATAAAAATTAAAATAAGTAACTCAAACCAATTATTTTTTAACAATTCAAACATTTTTTCCTCTCCTTATAATTAATGGTAAATTTCCTGTAACATTAATTATAAAAAATAAACGAAAAATAAAGTCAAGTCCAGACTCCTGTGTAAAATGCTATACAATGTTTTTACCATTTCTACTTATCAAAATTGATGTATTTTCTTGAAGAATAAATCCATTCATCATGTAGGTCCATAAGAACGGCTCCAATTAAGCGATTGGCTGATGTTTGATTGGGGAAGATGCGAATAATCTTTTCTCTTCTGCGTACTTCTTGATTCAGTCGTTCAATTAGATTGGTACTCTTTAGTCGATTGTGGGAATTTCCTTGTACGGTATATTGAAAGGCGTCTTCGAATCCATCATCCAATGATGCGCAAGCTTTTGAATATTTTGGTTGATCGATATAATCATGAATCAATCGATTTTTAGCCTCACGCGCTAAGTTAATATCTGTGAACTTAAAAATTCCTTTAACAGCTTCTCTGAAAGATTTTGAATTTTTTAGGAATGGTGGTAAAGATATTTCTTAGGAAGTGAACTTGGCATCTTTGCCAACTTACGTTGGTGAAGGATTTTCTAATGGCAGAGACTAATCCTTTGTGCGCATCAGAAATAACGAGTTCCGTACCTTGTAAACCGCGTTCTTTTAGGTATTCAAAAAATGTTGTCCAGGTCTCTTCGCTTTCGCCACTTTGAATCATGAAGCCGATAATTTCACGGTCGCCATCTTTGGTTATTCCAATCGCTATATGACAGCTTTTGAGAGTACTCGATTTTCTTCTCGTACTTTTATATAGAGTACATCGGTCATTAAGTAAGGATAATTTTTTTCTGATAATAAACGATTCTGCCACTCGTTAACCATAGGTTCTAGCTGTTCTGTTAAGCTAGAAACGAAGGACTTAGAGACGGATTTACCACAAAGTTCTTCCACAATTTTTGATACTTTACGAGTTGAAACGCCTGATACATACATTTCCAACATTGAAGCCATGAGGGCTTTTTCGTTTCGTTGATAACGTTCAAACACTGTGGGTGAAAAATGGCCATCACGTGTTCTGGGTACTTTTAATTCTAGCGTGCCTACACGTGTCGTAAAGCTGCGCTCATAATAGCCATTTCGTTGACTTTGTCGGTTTTCTGTTCGTTCATATTCTTTTGCTTGAATATATTCTGTTCGTTGATTTTCCATTAGTTGATTAAATACCGTTGTTAAAATATTTTTAGAAACGTCATCCTTTACAGAATATTCAATAATGCTTTGAATCTCTTCGCTTTTCAGTGTAAAATGTACTTGGGTCATGTAAAAGTCCTCCTGGGTATGTTTTTGTCGTTAAAAACATTGTACCGTAAAAGGACTGTTATATGGCCTTTTTACTTTTACACAATTATACGGACTTTATCAAAAATAAGCTAGTTTGTATTATCTCTTATTTTTAATATATTGATTTCCATTCCAATTTACCAATGATTTATTGGATGTTTTAATATTAATTACATTTTTTAAATTATCTGCAACTTCTCTATCAATAGTTGGATATAAATGTGGGTACGTTTCCTAATGTTATTTGTATATCAGAGTGTCCAAGCCTTTTTTGAACTGCTAAAGGATTAGCATTCAACTCATTAATCAATAAACTTGCATGGCTATGTCTTAATCCTTTTGATAGTGACTATTAATAAAATTCATCAATTAAAAGGAAGCGATTTCAACATGTCAAAAGAAACTTTTCTTAAGTATGGTTTTGTTGTCCTCTTCATAGGAATTTTTTTACTTCGTGCCCAAAAATTTATTTCTGAGCCCCTTTCGTACCTTTTTTCGGGTATTCTTTTGCTTGTTGTTGCGTATTTAATACTCGTGAAAAAAATGAACTTTTTCTCAAGTTTGCTCACTGTTACCGACCAGCCTTCTTCTACCCAACAACGATTAGGTCAACTTTCTGGTCTTGTCAGTTTATTGATTGGTTTACTTCTGGTAATTTTTTCAGTCATTTTATAGACACTTTTTCACTATTGTTCTTATAAAAACAAGACGTTCTTGTTTGGCCTTTGACGTTGTCGTATACTATAAATAATAAATAAGCTATGAAGGAGTAAATTAATGAAAAAAAGTGTTATAACTAGTTCTATGTTAGCGGTTTTGTTGTCGGGATTTCTCGTTACCCCTATTTCTGCTTACGCTTTGGAACGCTCTAAGGGAACTACTGAAGAAACGGTGGCTTCAGAAACATCTCTAACGGAGCGACAAATGAGTAGCGGTGTCACTGAAGAAATGAACCCAAGCATCATAAATTCTCAAGAGGAAACAGAAACAACGTCCACTTCCTCAACCTCCGATTCCACCACTGAAGTTTCTACATCAGAAGTAACAACTGTTAATGATACAGAAAATAGTAGCGACGATACTGAAACTACTTTGGAAACATCACAAAGTAATGAGGACACACCTATAGCACCGGCAAAAGCAGAAGAAAAAGTTCCTGATATTAATTATCAGACACATATCCAAGACATCGGATGGCAAGGGGTTGTCAAAAACGGGGAAATTTCTGGGACTAGCAGACGCTCTTTACGTCTTGAAGGAATTAAAATGAATATTTCAAATTCAGATTTGGCTGGATCTGTAGAATATAGAACACATGTCCAAGAAATTGGGTGGCAAGGATATGTGAAAGATAATCAATTGTCTGGTACAAGCGGAAAGTCTTTGCGGCTCGAAGCGATTCAAATTCGCTTAACTGGAGAAATAGCTAACGCATATGATGTTTATTATCGTGTGCATATAGAAGATAAAGGTTGGTTGAATTGGGCAAAAAACAGTGAGTCCGCAGGTAGTCAAAGCGCCGCTAAAAGATTAGAAGCCATTCAAATTAAATTAGTGAAGAAGGGCGAAGCGGCACCTGAAGGAAATGGAAAAGCCTTTTTAATTGGAAATGAAGCAAAACGTCCAGATGAAATCAAACCAACTGTCAATTATCAAACACACGTGCAAAATATTGGTTGGCAAGGGGTTGTCAAGAATGGCGAAATAGCTGGTACAAGTGGGAAAAATTTACAACTGGAAGCAATCAAAATCAACCTGAGTGATGCTGCTCTAGCTGGAAACATAGAATACTCTACGCACATCCAAAATATCGGATGGCAAGATTATAAAGCCAATGGGGCATTATCTGGCACAACTGGAAAAAATTTACAATTAGAAGCCATTAAAATTAAACTGTCCGGTGATGTTTCAAGATATTATGATGTCTATTACCGTGTCCATATCCAAGATAAAGGTTGGTTAAATTGGGCAGCTAATGGCGCCCCAGCTGGAAGTCAAGCTGCATCTAAACATTTAGAAGCCATCCAAATCAAAGTAGTTAGAAAGGGCGAAACTGCTCCTAAAGGAAATGGAAAATCCTTTTTAGTTGGAAATGAAGCAAAACGTCCAGATGAAATCAAACCAAATGTCAACTATCAAACACACGTGCAAAATATTGGTTGGCAAGGGGTTGTCAAGAATGGTGAAATAGCTGGTACAAGTGGGAAAAATTTACAACTGGAAGCAATCAAAATCAACCTGAGTGATGCTGCTCTAGCTGGAAATATAGAATACTCTACGCACATCCAAAATATCGGATGGCAAGCTTATAAAGCTAATGGGGCATTGTCTGGCACAACTGGAAAAAATTTACAATTAGAAGCCATTAAAATTAAACTGGCCGGTGATGTTTCAAGATATTATGATGTCTATTACCGTGTCCATATCCAAGATAAAGGTTGGTTGAATTGGGCAGCTAATGGTGCCTCAGCTGGAAGTCAAGCTGCCTCTAAACATTTGGAAGCTATTCAAATCAAAATAGTTAGAAAAGGTGAAACTGCTCCTAAAGGATCTGGAAAAGCCTTTTTAGTTGGCGATGAAGCTCGCACACCAGCAGAGATAGCAAACAGATTACGTGCAGAAAGATTAAAGAAAAAACCTTATTATTATTCTCAACGTGACCCACAATGGATTAATACTTATATCGGAAACTATACCATTGGCGCAGCAGGATGTGTTCCAACAAGTTTATCTATGATTTTAAGAGGCTCTTACGGTTATAATGTAAATCCTGTCAGTGTTGCAACAAGAATGGCATCTTATGGCGGGTTAAATCAAAGATACTTTGGCGCTTCTGCAACTGATTTAGTGATAACAGCTCAATCATATGGCCGTTCGATCAAAGTTATTAATGATGTAGCTACATTAAACGCCTATCTTTCTGAAGGATATCCCGTTATTTTATATCAAAATGTTGGGATTGGACATGCTATTGTCGTTCATGAGTACAAAAATGGTTACACTTTAACCTATGATCCGTATGGTCGCCAGTTTTACTCAGGTTGGGTGTCAACACAAGCACTTTGGAATACCCCGTCAAATGATCCAATTGATTGGACAGAAGGCCGACCATGTTTCGTTATTTTATAGGAGGATATAATGAAAAAAAAACTTATTGTACTATTGTTAGCCTTATTTTTAACGGCATGTAGTAATAATACTGGGGGAAAAAATAGCGACGCTTCATCTACTGAAGTATCAACTAAGCAGCAAACTACCCAGTCTTCTAAAAAAGATAGTAGTAATCCGGACACAACACCAACTTCTACATCATCTATAACAATTGAAACAACCGAGAATTTAAAGAATAGAGAATTGAATCCAACAGATGATGTTTCAAAAACTAGACGACAATTGTATGAACAAGGAATTAACAGTTCAACAATTACGGATAAAGAACTAAAGGAATATATATCAGAGGCTAAAGAACAAAAGAAAGATGTCATTAATTATATTAAGCAAAAAATAAATCAATAAAGTTATCTCATATTGATTCCCCCTTGACTCTCCCTTCACTCTTGGCTATGATTACCTTAGCAAGTACAATGGTGTACTGTGAACAGTCGAGCAACGGCGCTCAAAAAGATTGGCTTTCGTGCATTCTTTTTGAGGGCTTTTTATTTTTAGAAAGTAGGGAAATTGAATGGAAAAAATGTACCGCAGTCCGTATGAAGCGTACCCGTATCTATCTTCTAAACCAGAAGATTTACGATGTGATTTTGAATTAATGACTGATGAATTGGCCTCGATGACAGGTCTTCTACGAGGATACGTGCAACAATTAGACGTCCCTGAACAGCCTGCACTAACAGAAGAACTAGCCAAAATTTGCGAGTTAATCTACCATGTCAATCCAACGACCCGAACAAAATTAACAGTCACAGAGGACGAAATAGCCTGGCTTTTGGAACGTGTCAATGCTATGAATGAACTGACATACGAAGAAAATCGTCCTTTTGTTTTACCGATGGGCACAATCTGTTCCTCTTATGCACACATTTTAAGAGCCAAAGCCAAAGATATTGTTCGTTTACTTTATCGCATGGACTATGGTGGTAAAAAAATTGATCCGCAGCTGTATGATGTAGTCAACTTACTCTCAGGTTACTTTTTCATGTTAGCCTTGTACCTAAATCAGCTCGAAAATGGTGAAGAAGTTCCCTTTGTTTCTCGCAACTATTCTATTTAAAAAGTACACCGACCGCTAACGACGAATTGCTAGCGGTCGGTGTACTTTTATACAGGTAAGTACGCTTCTCCTTTTGCAAATAGTTTAGCAGTACCACCAATAATGACTCGATTTTCTTTCACTTCACAAGTTAAAAAGCCGCCTCTTGGGGACACTTGATAGGCCGAAAGGGTCGTTTGATTGAGCCGTTTTCCCCAATAAGGAATTAAATTGGCGTGCGCAGAACCACAAACTGGGTCTTCGTTAATTCTTAGTTTCGGGAAAAAAGTTCGTGAAACAAAATCCACCGAGTCTCCTGATGCCGTTACAATGACTCCTACTCCTAAATCCAATGCTTTTAATGCAGAAAAATCTGGTGTGATTTTTGCCACTGTCTCTTCGTCTTTTAAGACAAAAAATAAATCGCGACCCAAATAAGCTTCATAAATTTTCGTGCCTAAAGCGGCTTCATACTCTGGCAAAATTGGAATCCTTTCCGGTAGGATATAAGGAAAATCTAGATAATAGTATTCCTCTTTTTTGGTCACTGCGAGCGGTCCACTTTGACTAGTAAAATGGAGTGTTTCTTCCGCAACGGAATAATAGTTAAACAACACAAAAGCCGTCGCTAATGTAGCATGTCCACAGAGATCGATTTCTCGTTCCGGCGTAAACCAGCGCAGGGCGTAACTTTGTCCCTCCTTGACCGTAAAAGCAGTCTCTGACAAATTATTTTCAATCGCAATGTTTTGCATCACCGCTTCTGGCAACCATTTTTCCAAAACATAAACAGCGGCGGGATTGCCTTTAAAAACTTCCTCCGCGAAAGCATCGACAATATAATAGGGATAACTCATTTTAATTCTCTCCTTGTATTTTTTGATAAATGTATTCCGCGCAACACAAATCCTCAACTGCTAAGCCAACCGCATCAAAAATCGTGCGGCCTTTCTGCTCCGCCTTTAGTTTAACTTTGCCAGTGACTAATTCGCCGAGAGAACCTACAATTTTTTCAGCTGAAAAGGCACCTTCTGAAATCGGAATTAAAAGATCCCCGCTTTCTTTTAATGCAGCCGCATACTCATCTACAAACACTTGACTGTTTTTAACAAGGTCGCTTGTTAATTCTCTGGAAGTCGGCGTGAATGTACCAATTGCATTGATATGGGCATTCGGCAAAACGTCTTTTTCTTCTAAAAATGCGTCCTGACTGGAAGTTAGTGTACAGATAATTTCCGCTTCCTGGACGGCTTCTTGGACAGAAGAACAACCAATAAAGGTACATTCGGGGTAATTGTGCTGTTGCTTAGCGATTAATTTTCGTGCACGTTCTGCTGTGCGGTCATATATAAAAACCTTTTCAATCGCCCGAACGCTTTGTAGCGCTGCGAGATGAGATGAAGCTTGTTGACCTGCACCAATCAAAGCGATACTTTTTGCCTTTGGAGCTGCTAAATAATCGGTTGCCAAAGCAGAAACAGCTGCCGTGCGAAGCCACGTAATCGCATTGGCGTCCATCATCGCGACTGGTCTTCCAGTAGAACTATCAAACAATAAAATTTGACCAAGATGCGAGGCCAAATTTTTTTGTGGATTTTCTGGAAAAGCTGTAATGATTTTTGCCCCAAAAAAGCGATTTTTTCCTAAGTAAGCAGGCATTAATGCAAAAAGATTTTGATTTTTCCCATCTGGTAAAACCTCTACATGGCGCTCACTTTGCGAAATTTTTCCTTTTTGCAACTCTGCAAAGCAACGTTTCATCACTTGAATTGCTTCGGAAAACGACAATTGTTGAATAACCCTCTCATAAGAAATAATGTCCATCTGAATTCCTCCCTTTGCGCTATCATAAACCAGACAAACAATACACTCAATGCTATAATTGTATGGAATACAATTTTATAGAAAGGAAGTTCCCCTCATGCCGATTAATTCCTATGAGAACTATGTGTTGTCATGGCGCCCTGTTAAAGAACGTTTAACAAGACCTTATTACCAATCATTGGTTCAACAATTAGAAGCGGATATCTTATCTGGTGCGCTTCAAAAAAATGTGAAATTGCCTTCGCAAAGAGAATTAGCTGATTACTTGGATCTGAATTTCACGACGATTGGTCAAGCCTATAAACACGCTATGGAAAAAGGCTTACTTTATACCAACATCGGTTGCGGCACTTTCGTTTCTCCCAACGCGTTTCACTCAATTACAATCTCTACCAACCAAGTAGCGGACCATCTAATTGATTTAGGGCTGGTTAGTTCCTTTGATATGTGTAATCAGCGGATTTTACCTTTTATTGAATCCGTTAGTAAAAATGCGGCCCTTAACAGTTTGCTAAATTATCGCGATCCTTTAGGTACGCACTTTCAACGAGCAACCGCTGCCGAATGGCTTCAGACACAAGGCGTTCGGACCAATGCCGAAGAAGTTGCCATTGTATCTGGTGTCCAGAATGGACTGGCCGTGACGTTAGCCGCCGCTTTTTCTCCAGGTCAGCGGATTGCCGTAGATCGATACACGTATTCAAATTTTATTGAACTCGCCCAGCTTTATCATTTAGAAATCGTCCCGATTGGCTATGATTCCGAGGGGATGGACCCAGAGCATTTACTGCAAGAATGCAAAAAGAAAAAAATACATGGTATTTTCTTAATGCCCGCATGTAATAACCCGATTGGTTTCCAAATGTCTAGCGCCCGCCGAATGACTTTAGCTGAAATCATTCAGCAAGAACACTTATGGGTAATTGAAGATGACATTCATTCTTTTTTAACAACTTATGCACAGCAAGCAGTTTTACCAACGTTTCAAGAACTCTTACCTCAACAAACGATTTACTTAGCGGGGATGACAAAATTTGTCTGTACAGGCTTACGCATTGCGTACCTTGTTTTCCCTCCGCTTCTTCGCCAAGAAATAGAGCGTGCGATTTTTAACATTAACGTTAAAACTTCTGGCTTTGATGCTGAAATTGTCACCCAAGTCTTACGCTCACCAGTTGCAAAAGAATTAGTGATAGAAAAATTGGCTTTAACAAAACAAGCCAATGACTTATTTGATACCATTTTTGGGTTAGCTAGACCTAGCAATCCCTTGCCGTACTACCGAACTATTCCCCTTTCTACCGAAAAAACGGCGCCGCAAATTGAACAAGAATTTCTCCAAAATGGGGTACGTCTTTTTCACTCGAGCCGCTTTACTGTGCAAAATCAGCCAGATGCTTTTTTACGAATTTCCTTGGCCTCCAATCAGCTTGAGGTATTGGCGAAAGGATTAACCATTATCCAAGAACTCTTACCGACATTAAACGAAAAGAAAGGACATTCCCTATGAATTCATTGCCAATATTTGAAAAAGCAGTGGGCACGATTACCCTGCTTTCCGAAGAAAAACAAAATGCCGAATATGAAGGCTTTTTATGTCAAGTTAATGAATCGCAACAACTTATCCGCAGTCGCTTAGCCAAAAAAACGCCGAAAAAAGAAGGCTATTTTGTAGCCTTCTGGGAAAAAAATCAACAAAATCAGAACGAAGCCTTTGATGCAACGGAAGCCCCTGAAATGTTAGCAATTGTCATTGCTGATCAAGAAAAGCAAGGTCTCTTTCTTCTGCCAAAAGAATGTTTAATCCAACAAAAAATTCTCAAAACGCATCAACAAAAAGGCAAAATGGCGGCCCGTTTTTATCCTTCTTGGTGCCAAAACCTTAATCAAACCGCCAAAAAAACACAAAAATGGCAACTAACTTACTTTACTGATTTATCTAAATACTAAAAACGTCAGCTGGCTTCAGAAGCCAGCTGACGTTTGTTTCTTCTACTGTTTAACCAATTGGTGGCGTACCTTCTGCGTTCCCAGCAATCGCTTCGATTTGAATCTGAGCACCTTTTGGTAAATCCGTCACACCAATCACTCTTCTTGCAGGCGTGCCTTCAGGGAAGTACGTTTGGTAGACGTCATCTACTGCCGCCAGCTCTTCAATCTCTTTCACAAAAATGTTCACTTTCACCAGATCAGCTAAGCTGTGATCCACACTTTCAATAATCGCTTTAATATTTTCTAAACATTGCGTCGTTTGTTCCTTGATTCCGCCAGCGACTAACGCATTTGTTTTAGGGTCCAATGGTAGCTGAGCTGATAGATGGTTGTAATGAGAAAAAGCAACAGTTTGTGTCGAAAATGGACACTTCGGTGCGTGCTCTGTATTATTTGCTTCAATAATTAATCCATGTCGATCTTCAATCGCTTGTGGTGGCGTACCATCCCCATGAGAAACCACCGCTTCTACTTGCACCGCCGCGCCCATTGGTAAATCAGCAACAGCAATCACTGTTCGTGCTGGCATATAATTGACCGTGCGCGCAATTCCTGAATCTGGGAAAAAAGCGGCATGTACTTGATTGACAGCTTCCAGCTTAGATAAATCTTTTAAATAAATGTTGATCTTCACAATATCATCAAAAGGCACATCAATACTGGTTAAAATGGCTTTTATGTTTTTCAAACATTGCTTTGTTTGCGTTTTAACACAGCCAGCCACAACTCTGCCCGTTTGAGGATCTATAGGCAATTGTGCAGACAGATTGTTATAGTGAGAAAACGCGACCGTTTGACTGGCTAGAGCATCAATTGGTGCCTGAACAGTCTGATTTGTTAATTTAATTAAATCCCCAGCTTGAGGTGCATTAGGGATAGTTCCTTCCCCATTTGAAACAAGTGCCTCCATTTGAACAGAAGCGCCTAACGGCAAATCTGCGACGGCGACCACTGTTTTAGCTGGATAATAATGGGTAAAAAAGGCCGCATAGACCTCCTCAACTGCGGCAGCATCCCGCATATCTTTGACAAAAATGGTCATTCTGACAATGTCACTCATCACATGGTTGATACTTTCAACAACCGCTTGGATATTTTTCAAACATTGTGTCGCTTGGGCCCGAATGCCACCTTCTACCAATTGTCCAGAGGTTGGCTCAATAGGTAATTGTGCCGACAAATGATTATAGTGGGAAAATGCGACTGTTTGGGCTGCGAGATGATGCTTTGGTGCACGCTCTGTATTTCTTGCTAAGACGATATTTTCATTACTCATAACTCTACTCCCTTTTTTAGCATTCCAACAAAAATGATTCCGCTTACATTTTTAAGCATTAAACTTCCAACAAGATCCTTTTTATTTTCCTGCTTTTCTATTAATGGTGATAGCTTTCCACCACCACTTCTTTCAGTCTACAATAAGAACAGGAACATTTCAATAAGGCATTCCTAAATTGATTGTTGGCCCGCAAACAAATCTTCTTCAGTTAAAGAAGACTGGCACGAATCAAGCTTGATTCGTGCCAGTCTTTATAGATAACTCGTTAGCTTTAACTAGTTTTATTTAACCACCATATACTCACGATAATTTTCCGAGAACGTATCCATTAGCGTATAAATTCGTTCAAAATCATAGTCACGACGAGGGTCATCATACCAAACACATTGAATACTTCCAATAATTGGAAGATTCGGGCTACCTGCTGGCACATCTGTAAATGCTTTTTTCGACATATTTGCTAAAGCATCATCATATTGATAAATGCCAGAATCAACATTGCCAGCGACCCAATACCACGCATCATTGGTATTAAAAATTTTGTGTCCTTTTTGAACAAAGTACTCAGGTTTGGCTACGTCATATCCGCTCCAACCGGCTGTCCAATAAGAAATAATAATCTCTGGGTCAAATGTACCGAAAGAATCGTCGCTGTTGTAATAAATGCCATCATTGAAGCTCATTGGCTGCATGCCCGCATCTTTAATTATTTTAGCTAAATCATTCGCATAAGCGACAAAATCTTTGTAGCGCCCAGAAGATTGCAGTTTCGCCCAACCGCCTGTATCGACATCATTTGCATACTCATCGCCGCCAAAATTGAAAATTTCACTATGCGCGGAAAAATAAGCCACGTACTTACTGATAATCGCCTTTGTGAAATTCACTGCCTTTTGGTTCCCTAAATCTACTGTTCGTTTTGAGCCATCAAAAGCGGGATTTTTAATCGCTAGTTTTTCCATGGCCACTAACAAGGCATCCATATGTCCTGGACTGTTAATCACGGGAATGATGTTGATGTTGCGCGCTTTCGCAAAAGCCAACAACCGATCCATTTCTTTTTGTGTTAACGCGTTGCCATTAGGATCATTGTAATATGCGTTGTTGCCTCGTTGGATTGCTTTTGAAACCCGGTTGTGGTTGTATTTTTTACCATTCACATTGACCGACATATCATCCAAGATAAACCGTAAGCCATCATTTCCTAAAATTAATTGGACATCTGTGTACCCATTTTGACTAGCTTTGGCCACTAATTCTTCCAGTTGCTCCACGGAAAAATATTTTCTTCCCGCATCAATGGAAAAGACACTTTTTAAAGGTTGTGTTTGTTTCTCTTTTTAAATTATCCAAAGCTGTTTGGACCTCCGTTTGCCAAGTAGTCACTTGTGCGGCTGTATACGTTTTTCCCGCAAGTTCTGTGGCGACTGTCTCTTTTGTTGTTTGTAGTGCTTGAATCGTTTCTGGTGTATAGCTTTCTGCCTTTTCAATGGCTGTAACTGCTTGATCCAACGCACGATATAAAGTGGTTAAGTCAATGGCTAACAGGCCTTTTTCTAATTCAGCATCATAGGTGTTTGAAATCCCTTGGCCATAATCGCCACCTAAAATAGCTTTATTCACATCATAAAGCGTTGTTGCTTGTGTCACTGCTTCTGCGGCTTTATTTTGTGCTTCAAGGTCTGTGTTGGCGTAGCTAATTCGTTTTAAATAGTGTTGCGCAGCCGCTTTCATCTCTGCAAGAGAAACGCCTTTACTCTCTGCAATGGCCGTTTTTGTCCAAAGTAAATTAGAAGGTTTTATCTGATTTAAATCGTCTTCATTATAGGTGCGACCATCGCGATCTAAGGCATAGAGGAACATGCCCCCTAAATTATTTTCATAAGAATAACGAGCTACTTTATACATGTTACTTTCCATATACGGCTCTTTTGTGTCATACCAGCGGTTGCGATCTTGCTCTTCTGGGAAAGTTAATCCTGGAACAAATCGTTCCCCATTGAGAACCGGACTTAAATTATTTAATGCTCGTTGCGTGCGTTGGTCATCGCTGCCATACTGTTGATACGCGAGAAAATCGAAACAGTCACTGACATCTTGTAAAGGTGGTAAATATTCTGCATTGGTATCATACAAAAATGGACGATCCGTTCCCGACTTCGGTCCAATGTATTTTGATAATGCACGAATGACACCATTAGATAGAACAATATCTTTTTCACTTGGACGAGTTTCCATGTCAATATCTAACCCATCAATTCCTAAATCATCGACAAATTTGGTTAACAACTCTTTCGCATAAGCATCAAATTCTGCTTCTGTAGGCGTTGTTCCTGCATAAGGAACTTTTAATAGCTCGCTGTAATCAATCCCACGAACTAAACGAACACCTCGTGCATGCAGTGCTGGCGCATACTCATTTTTTAACGTATCATAAAATGGCTGTGCAAGTGCTTCTTGTCCTTTTGGCACATAACTAAAGACATTCACAATGTCAATACCATAAGGAATATCGTGCATCGTTAGCCAATTTTCATCTGGCAATGTTGTATTAACTCCTTGCATCGTTTTGTCACGCCAAGCCCGATAATAAACCATAAAATGTTTCTCTTGGGTCGGCTCATTGGCTTGGCTGATCATTGGTTGATGAAACAGACTAAATAAGATAAACGCCAAGCCAACCAATAACGAAAGACCCAGCCAACTGACAATTGTTTCTCTGTTTTCTCCTTTTCTTGTCGATAAATTGTTCCCCACTTTGAACACCATTCCTTTCTGCACTCCGTTCATTTTTGTGTATCCACCTAAAAAGAAAGCGCATACACAACCATCAATAGAATAACAAAAAATAACGAATTTGCAAAATAGAAACTGGAAAAATGAGTATTTTCTATAAAAATCTTTTCCCGCCTAAAATCACTTTTGTTAGACGGCGTTTAAATGGTAAATTTTGAGACTTGCAAGAAAAACAGGCCTATTTTTCTTGCAAGTCTCCTTTACTTAGTCGTGATCAACCAATAAATAATCACTGTTTGAATTTTTTGGGATCTACTCGTTTGAAATTTATCTCATCATCAATAACTGCTCTATGCTTTAAATCTAAATGATATCGCATATCATGATTTATATTTGAATTTTTTTTCAGATTATCATTATATGTTTCTAAAAATAATTTTAAAACTTTTTCAGGTTGCCTTATACCTAATACTTTTCTTGATATTTCTAAACCATTTACCTTTTTTATAAACCATTTTTGATTGTATTTCATTATAGATGACAAATTAAAATAAGCTTGGAATACAGCTCCCGCATCTTTAATTTGAGTATTTTTTTTCAATTCATTGTATTCATTCAATAAATTCTTTAGCTCTTCATAATTGTAAAAACTGAACATTCCATTCTTAACTTCTGTCATCATTTTATTCTGCCTAGTCCAAGATCCCATGCATACAGAAACTAACTCAACTAAGGGAATTTTGTTATTCTCTATATGTAAATCTTTTAACTTTTTGTATTCTTCATTTCCTAAAATTACGTATTTATTAATATAGTCTATTACCCGCCACTTACATGCTGTATTATTTATTTTAATAATGTCATTCATTTCTTTGTTTACGGAAACATAGTATGGCACGGGTAAGCCATATTTTCTTGCAATACTATATCTATGTTGCCCATCGATGATCTGCATTGTGGAGTTTACTATAATGGGTCGAATAATTCCTTTTTGTAGAATAGAATTTTCCAGTTTCTTGTTCAGTGTAACTTCACGATTACTTCTTAAAAAGCTGAACATTTCATATTCTTCCGTTATATAAATATCACTCATTTCTCTATCCATTTTTTATCTCCTTTATTAAAAACATACTTTGAATATCTCTTATTACTGGCTTCCCATCAATTTCGATTTCATATTTAATTGCTTTGTTTGAATTTCTATGCAATTTATAATTATATGCTTTCAAAAACTCTTCCAAAACGACTCCTTGGTGAAAAATTCCTTCTATAACATTTTTAGTTTTTATTTTAAATCCATTAATTAACCTATAATAATCGAAATCTTTTACAATAAATAATTCTACATAAGCAAAAAATGTTTGCTGTGAACTTCTCAAGTTCAACTCTTCACAAAAGTTTCCGTAAGAATCTAATAATCTTATAAATTCCTTGTAGTTATAAAATGAAAATTGACCTGTTTTTACTAATTCTTGTGAATTACCATCATAGTGTTTATTTCCCATAGCCAAAGATATTAAAGAAGAGGGTGAGATATTTTTATACTTCTTTACAATAAACTGTAGTTTTTTATATTCGTTCATACCATCCATCGAATATTTTCGTATGAAATCTCCAATTTTCCATGTCTTAATTGTCGAATTAAGCTCAATTACATCATCTAAGTTCAGACCTTTCGAAATAATATAAGGAATGGACTTATTCAATTTTCTGGCTATCAAAAAACGAGTTTGTCCATCAATAATTTCAAATTTCTCATTTACATCTATAGGAACTAAAATACCTGATTTTTCTATAGATTCTATTAAACTACGCTTTTCTTTAATTGCTCTGTTTCCCTTTAAAAATTTAAATTTTGAATAATCCTTAGTTTCATACAATTTACCAATCAACTTTCCCATATTCTTCACTCCTTATAAAATATATTTTTAATTTATATATTTTATAATATCGTCTAAAAAAAAGAAATGCAATTCTTTTTTAATCAATATAACACCAACCACACATTAAAATAACATTTTGGTTAACCATCCATGTTTATTAATTCGGCGATTTTCACAACAATTTTCCCTTGCGCTCGTCCTGTCAATGAATAATCTACCGCTTCTTGAATTTGGCTAAAAGGAACGACTCGGTCAATTATCGGCTGTAATTTTCCCTGTTCAATAAACTCAGTGAGTAAAGCTAATTGCTCGCCATCTGGACGCATAAACAAAAAATGATAACTAACATCTGTGGCTTGCTCCAATCGATGAATCTTGCGGGTAGCTATTTTAAAGGCCCATTGTTTCCAAAGCGGCAAGCCATACTCTTTAGCAAAACGTTCGTTGGGAATGCCTGACAATGTAACAACTTTTCCCTGAGGTTTAACCACTGAGAAAGCTTTTTCTAAGATTGTCCCCCCCATTGTATCAAACACATAATCATAGTCGGATAAAACTTCTTCAAAATTTTGTGTCCGATAGTCAATCACTTCATCTGCTCCCAACGCTTGAACCCATTCTTTATTTTTACTACTCGTTGTGGTGGCAACGTAAGCGCCTGCTAGTTTTGCTAATTGAATCGCAATGGTTCCAATCCCTCCTGAACCTGCTTGAATCAGGACTTTCTGGCCTGGCTGTACATTCATAATATCATGTAGCGCTTGATAACTTGTCAAACCGACTAACGGAATGGCCGCAGCTTCTTCAAACGTTAAATTTTTCGGCTTCATAGCTACAGCCGCTTGATCCACTGCAATATATTCAGCAAAAGTTCCCACGCGATTTTTGGGTACTCGCCCGTAAACTGCATCGCCCAGCCTAAAATTTTGAACATTTTTTCCAACAGAGACAACAATCCCAGCAAAATCACTGCCTAAAATCAGTGGCATTTGATAATCTAAAAGCATCTTTACTTTGCCATCTTTTGTTTTTAAATCAATCGGGTTGATACTGGCAGCGATAATTTTGACCAAAACATCATTGTCATGAATGGTGGGTAAGGGCACCTCCTCGATTGCTAATTCTTTTTGTCCGTATTTATGAATTAAAGCGGCTTTCATCATTGAATCTTTCCTCTCTTTCTATCCCTTTTATCGGTTTAAAAGTTTAAACCTTTAATCAATTAGTATCTTAACGAAGAATGGGATCCACGTCAAGTTTCAGCCCTCAGCGTATTTTATTGACAAAAAACACGAAAAATGGTTTAATCGTTTAAAAATACGAACCAAAGAGGCGAAAGAATATGAAAGAATTAGAAGAAATTCAAACAGAATTTACTGCGCTTAGTGATTTTTTAATCGCATTGGGTGATGAAAAACGCCAAGCAATTATTATTGCACTGTTAGAAGACCAAGCCTGTGTTGGCCGTCGTGTCACTGAGTTAACAGAGGCGACACAGCTCTCACGCCCCGCTGTTTCTCACCACTTAAAAATTTTGAAACAAGCCAAATTAATTGATTGTCGCAGTGAAGGAACTAAAAATTATTACTCACTTTCTCACGATACCACCAAAATTGAGCAACTCCAACAACTATTGACCCACATTACGTCGATTATGCCAGGGAGGAAGCAAGCATGAAAAAAATTCTCGTGGTCCTCACAAACGTCTCCCGTTATCACGGCACCGAAGAACCAACGGGCCTCTGGCTAGGTGAAGCCACGGAGTTCGTGGAAGAAGTAACCAAAGCAGGATTTTCAGTTGACTATGTTAGTCCCCAAGGAGGCTATGTCCCTTTGGATCCCCGGAGTATGAAATATGTAGATTCATCCATTATGGCAGTTTATGAAAGTGCTGATTTTCAAGAACGAGCGCTAGCACATTCCCTCTCTCTTGAAGAAATTGAGCCAGATGAATACGCAGCAATTTACTTTACAGGAGGCCATGGCGTTATGTGGGACTTTCCTGATAATCCTCAGTTGCAAGCAATCACTCGTAGCCTTTACGAACAGGGCAAATACCTAACTTCTGTTTGTCACGGAATTGCTGGCCTTTTAAATGTCAAAGATGCGTCAGGAAATTATTTGATTGCAGATAAAACCATTACTGGCTTCACTACTGCAGAAGAAATTTTAGCCATGAAAAAAGCAGTTGTTCCTTTCTTAAACGAAACAATTGCCAAAGAACATGGTGCTACTTTTGCGAAAAAGCGTCCCTATAAAGAATTTGCGTATCAAGATGACCGTATAATCACTGGGCAAAATCCTTTTTCTGTCCGCGCTGTCGCAAGATTGTTAATTCAACAACTATCAAAATGAAACAACAGCGACTACTTTTAGGTAGTCGCTGTTGTTTCATTGCTTCTTCTTTTTTCCGAAAGCCGAAGCCCTAACATAAAAAATTTTTGATTAGCTAAAGAGTAACATCGCGCCAATTAAGATAATTAGGTTAATTAAGCCTAAGACAATCATTGGTTTGGCCATGAATTTTGTCCAAGTGGCATATTGAACTTTGGAAATTTCCAAACCACCCATTACGACACCAGATGTTGGCGTGATCAAATTAATCAAGCCACAACCTGAAGCAAAAATCATAACCATCACTTCTGGACTTAAACCAATGTTTTTAGCTAACGCACCCATTACAGGAATAGAAACGTACGCTAAACCAGAAGTTGAAGGAATTAGGAAAGATAAACCTAAGTATAAAACAAAGGCACCGATGACAAATAAGACTGGGGAGAGTCCTTGTAATAAGCCTGCCGCTTTATCAAGGATAAATGAATCTAAATACGTTTTAGACATCAAAACAGATGCCCCGCGAGCAACTACGATAATTAAAACAACGGATAACATATCTTTGGCACCGTCGATAAATGCTTCAATGGTTTCTTTTTCAGTAAAGCGACCAATCAAGGCAGCAATGATCCCTAAAAGGAAGAACCACATCGCTAAGTCGCCAAAGTACCAGTCACCGAAACTGTTGCCTGTTAAAACAGACGTCCAGCCTTTGAAAATCGTCACTCCAAAGTCGTTCCATGGAATTAAGGAAACAATCATAATGACAAAACAGAAAGCGAATACCATTAAGATTTTTTTATGACGATTCGTAAATGGCATTTCTTTCGACGCTGCTTGTCCATACGTTTTTTCCATATCCTCTTGTTCTTGTAAAGATAAAATTGTTGAACCTTTGTCAGCCTTCACTTTTTTCGCATAACGCATCACAATGAAAATAGAATAGCTAGTAGAGGCCGCCCACAAAATAGCACCGACAATTAAAATAATTCCTGTATTCGGCTGAATGCCAATACCTCGCAACGCATCCATCGCTACCCCTGTGGAGAAAGGGTTAACCGTTGAACCGATAACACCTGATCCTGCACCCAATAGCACAGTACCCACTGCGACAAACGTATCAAACCCAGCGGCGACCATGGTAGCACTCAATAAACCATAAAAAGGAATTGTTTCTTCTGCCATTCCATAAGTCGACCCACCAATAGAAAATAAAATCATTAAAATCGGAATGATTTTCAATTCGTTCCCTTTTAACTTTTTAACGACTGATTGAATCCCTGCTTCAAGAGCCCCAGTTTGCGTCACAATATTTAAAAAGCCACCGAGTACTAAAATAAAAATATTAATTTCAATGGCATCTTTAAACCCATTGAATGGAGCCATGATAATATCCGATAATTTGGCCCCTACCACGTGGTCAACCATTTTGCCATCAATTTCTCTTGGGGTAAATGGCTGGCCATTTAGCAAGACCGTTACGATACCTAAAACAATTAAAATAATAAATAAAATACTAAAAGACGAAAGCTGTTTTTTGTTTTTCTTCTTTTTTTCTGCCATATCCTTTTATACAGGAACCTACTTTCCTGTATCTCCCTTCTCTATGATTAATTACTCAATCGATCAATAAAGAATGGCGTATCTAGAAAAGTTAAGAATTTATGACTGTAGCTAATACGGTTCATTTGGACTAATTTTTTCATAACACTGCTTGCTGTTTCCCGCGTAGTTCCACTCATTCGTGCAATGTCATTAATGGTAATTGGACAAGTAATTGCAACGCGTTCTCTGTTGTCAATTCGTTCTCCTAAATCATTTAATAACATCGCCAGTGATGTCACAATCCGTTCACATGCATCATTGGTTGTTCCTTTTTGGATTTTGATCATACTTTCTTTTAAAAGGACCGATTGTTCTTGAATCCAATGAATCAATTGCTGGGGATTATTTTGGAGAAAACGCTCAAACAGTTTAACTGGCACAAACACAACCTCAATATCCGTATAGGCAATCGCGGAGTCGTAATGAACCTCATCTTGAAACAGTCCGATTCTCGGAAAAAGAGCCTGCTTTTTCATAAAATGCAGATAGGAAAAATTACCACTGCGATCATTTTTTTCAATTTTAATGACACCTGAAACCAATAAAATTAAATGATTTCTCGGATCACCTGGATAAAAAAGGACTTGGCCTTTTTTATAGGAGCGAACGAAACTCTCGTTGCGCAATTCTGTTAGTTCTGATTCAGAAAAGTATTGAAAATCTTGATTATTTTTAGTGATTATTTTCTCTATCATCATCTTAATTCTCCTAAATACTATACTTTATTTTGTCACAACCGTTCCTACGATTTCATCGCCGCTCATACTTCCTAAGTTTTCCAAAGAAGTGATAATTGCTTGTTTATTGGGTTGGCTTTCTACAAACTGAATGGCGGCTTCAATTTTCGGTAACATACTACCTGGTGCAAAATGACCCGCTTGTTTGTATTCTTCCAACTCTGCTACAGTGACATTGGTTAATTGTTTTTCATCTGGTTTGCCATAATTAATACACACATAATCCACGCCAGTTAAAATAACTAGTGCATCCGCATCCACTAATTCTGCCAGTTTTTCAGAAGCAAAATCTTTATCGATTACTGCTTCGACACCTTTTAATTCTTGTCCTACGACAGGGATGCCGCCACCACCACATGAAATGGTAATTATATCATTTTTTATTAAGGTATTAATAGTCTCAGCCTCGTGGATGTCAATTGGCTTAGGACTTGGAACGACTTTGCGCCAGCCACGTCCTGCATCTTCTTTAAAAATAGCACCTGCTTGCATTGCTTCTTTGGCTTCAGCTTCTGTTAAAAATGGACCGATCGGTTTTGTTGGATTTTTGAATGCCTCATCTGCTGGATCTACGACCACCTGTGTTAAAACAGTAGCCACTTGTTTCTTGATTCCTGCTTTGTTTAATTCTTGATTAAGCGCATTGGACAACCAGTAGCCGATACTTCCTTGTGTCATAGCAACACACGTATCTAGCGGCATCGCTGGATTTTTTTCAGAATCAGCTGCTTGTTGTTGCAATAATAGATTTCCAACTTGTGGACCATTGCCATGTGAAACAATCAACCGATGCCCTTGTTTAATTAAATGAACTAAATAGGCAGATGTTTGAACTAATGCTTGCTGTTGTGCATGTGCGCTAGCATCATTTGAAAGGATGGCATTTCCGCCTAGTGCAACGACCATTTTTTTCCCCATTACAAATCCTTCTTTCCTATCATAATAAAGAATAGGCCGCCCTTCAAAAGAAACTCTTAAAGGGCGAAACAACTATTCTTTTTTCAATGTTTTTTCAGTTGCTTCCTACACACGAGGAATGAATAAGTTGCCTAAAGTAGCTGCCATGATCGCTTTAATAGAATGCATTCTGTTTTCTGCTTCTTCAAATTGACGACCATATTTACTGCGGAAGACTTCATCCGTAATTTCCATTTCAGTAATGCCAAATTTTTCAGCAACCATTTCACCGTATTGTGTTTTCGTATCATGAAAGGCTGGCAAACAGTGTAATACGATTAAATCGCCATCCATGTTTTCGGTTTTTTCTAACATAGCCATATTAATTTGATAAGGTTTCAACAGATTGACACGTTCTTCAAATTTATCTTCTTCACCCATGGACACCCAAACGTCTGTATATAACACGTTGGCTCCTTTAACGCCTTTAGCAACGTCGTCTGTAATCATTAATTCTGCACCAGATTCTTTCGCAAATTCTTTTGCATAATTAACGACTTCATCAGAAGGGAACAATTCTTTTGGTGCACAAATGCGAACATTTACGCCTAAAATAGCACCTGTCACTAACAAGCTGTTTGCCATGTTGTTACGGCCATCGCCGACATATACTAAAGTGATTCCTTCTAAACGACCAAAGTTTTCTTTCACTGTCATAAAGTCCGCAATCATTTGTGTTGGATGCCATTGATCCGTTAAACCATTCCAAACAGGAACACCAGAATATTTCGCTAAATCTTCCACTACTTCTTGACTAAACCCACGGAACTCAATCCCGTCAAACATACTACCTAAAACAATCGCTGTATCTTCAACAGATTCTTTTTTACCTAATTGAATATCGTTGGCGCCTAAATACTCAGGATGTGCCCCTAAATCAATCGCTGCTGTAGTAAATGCAGAGCGTGTCCGTGTCGAAGTTTTTTCAAATAAAAGAGCGATATTTTTTCCTTCTAAATAGTGATGTGGAATCCCTTTTTTCTTCAATTCTTTTAAGTGAATACTGAAGTCTACCAAATACTCTAATTCTGCTCTTGAAAAATCTTTTTCTGCTAATAAACTACGTCCTTGAAATACTGAATTCATGATGATTCCTCCTATTTTTGGGTGTTTTTTTAAAGATCTTCACGGTAAAGTGGCATACTCATACAACGAGGGCCACCACGGCCACGTACTAGTTCACTTCCTGGAATGTAATTCAATTTCACGCCTGCTTCTTCTAGCGCTTTATTCGTAATCGTATTCCGATCGTAAACAACAACTTCCCCAGGGGCAATTGCTAATGTATTTGAACCGTCGTTCCATTGTTCACGGGCTGCTGCTGTTAAATTTCCAGCGCCGCAACGGATTAGTTGAACATTGTCTAAATGCAAGTATTTGCATAAAATGTTATCTAATGTATCTTTTTTCTTTTGTAATTTGGATGTCTCCATCTGCTTTTTCAGTGATCGAGTAAACAACCAAACCACCTTCGATTTCTGGATGAATCGTAAATTTATCATAGTCAATCATGGTAAAAACGGTATCTAAATGCATGAATTTACGGTGTTCACCGATATCAAAAGCCAAGATATTTTTAAACCCTAATTTTTGTTCAAAAATATTTCTCGCAATTTTTTCAATTGACGCGGCATCCGTTCTTTGAGAAATCCCAATGGCCACTACTTCTTTTGAAAGAATTAATTCATCGCCACCTTCAATTCTGGTTGATTCTGAACGATCATAGACTCTAGGAACCTCTTTTCCAGCAAAACGAGGATGATAATCAAAAATGTATTGCCCAAAAATGGTTTCCCGTTGTCGAGTTACTGAATACATATGATTTAAAGAAATCCCGTGCCCCATTGTCGCAAAGTTATCACGCGTGAAGTATAAGTTAGGCATTGGATCAATAATGAATGGATAATCCGCTTCAACCATATCTGTTAAAAATTCTTGCTCATATTTAGGTAATTCTTGTTTTTGAATGCCTGCAATCGCTTTTTGAATCAGTTCTTCGTTGTCGTCAATTTCTAACATTAACTCTCTAACTTTTTCTTTTGCTGATTCGCTGCGAATATTGGCTTCTTCTAAGAATTGGTCAATAAATTGTCGGCGGACCTCTTCATTAATCAACGCTTCAGCAGCTAAGTCCTCTAAATAGACCACTTCGATATCTTTTGATCGTAACAACTCTGCAAATGCATCATGTTCTGCTTGTGCTTTTTCTAAAAACGGAATATCATCAAACAACAGTCTCTCCAGATAATCTGGCATTAAATTTTCTAATTCCTTACCTGGACGATGTAACATCACTGTTTTCAATTTCCCGATTTCAGAAAATACATTAATTGGATGACTCATGTGAAATAACCTCCTCAACTTAATTACAAACACAGAATAACAGACCTGATTAACCTAGGACGTGAGCCATTTGCCAAACAAAATACCAAATATACAACGGTATTCTTTCTTATGCATATTTCTAGCCTAAAAGAATGCGCTTTCATAGATATTCTAAAAAAATAATGCATAATTAAATAAAAAAAAATGCATTTATTCAAAAAAAATTATTTCTCCACACACTTCATAAAGTTATAATCTTATAGAGGTAAAAGGAAGTGAGCCAGAAGTCAAAACGACTTCTGGCTCACTTCCTTTTATGCGTTACTTTTTGACAAAGGTGTTGGCTGAATAAATTGTTGAAAATACTGCTCTAGTTCTTGTGCTTTTTCTTCGGATGATGAAACAATAATAACAGTGTCGAAGCCAGCGACAGAACATTTCTTTTCACACAAAGACACTTCATCAAGTACAGCTGAAAACAATGTTGCGTTGTCTGGTAATGTATGAACCACTAGTAAAAAGGCGACACGTTCAACTTTGGTCACTACCTCACGAATTGCTTGTATCAACTGTTCTTTTTTTCGTTCTTCTAAAGAAGTGAATTGTTCAAAAATCGTTAACCGCATCTCGCCAGACTCATCTAATGCTTTGACGACTTTTAATTCCCATAAATCCCGTGAAATCGTTGCTTGTGCGACATTTATCTCGCGCTTTTTTAATTCTCTTAACAACTCATTTTGACTATGAATTACGGTTGTTTGAATGATTTCTTTAATCAAACTTTGGCGTGTTTGCTTATTCACAAATAACACCCTTCCTCCAGACATTTACAAAGCAATACTAGCAGAATCTCTCTAATTAGAATAGAAAAAGGGTCGTTTAGCTAAAAGGTTCTCATTGATTTTGTCGGATATTTCGCATTTAAAAAAGTGAGACTTGCACAATTTAGTAAAACGTTGTACAGTGATTTTAGGGAATTACTGGCACCGTTTTAAATAACAGCAATGATGTTTTTTTGCATGATTAACTGAACTGGAGGAAAGTAATGAACCGATTAAAACGCCAAACGATGATTAAGCGATTGGTCACAGAAAATGAAATCCATACACAAAGTGAATTACTAGCATTATTGGAAAAAGAAAATATTCACACCACACAAGCAACTATTTCTCGTGACATTCGTGAGCTGAATTTAAACAAAGTAGACAATGGTCAAGGAGAAGCCTATTATCGTATCTTGAATAATTCTGCCCTTCGTCCAAAATATAAAACAGATGAAGAACGTCTTGTTGACATTATTATTGAAACTGGTGTTTCTTTAACACAAATAGAGTTCACAAATCTTTTAACCGTCTTACCTGGCAACGGGCAAGCCATTGGGGTTTTAATTGATCGCATACGTATCCACAACCCTCATATCTTGGGCTGCATCGCTGGGGATGATACCATCTTAATTCTTTCAAAAAATAAAGAAGATGCCCTTGAAGTTAACAACTATTTCCAGCAGTATTTGTACCACCCATAATTCATCACTTAGTAAAATCGACTATTTTTTGACATCATTGCTATTTTTATTAAAGATAAATAAAAAAAGGCGTCTCAGTGAAAGCTGAGGCGTTTTCTCATGAGTTTTTCTTTTGAACACCGTCTTTTTTTTGTATAATAATCAAAAAGCAAAGAAAGGGTTTCTTATGACTGAACAATTCATACTCACTTCAAACGATCAACAAACTCAGCTCAATGTACGTCATTGGCCCTGTCCTTCACCCAAAGCCGTAGTTCAATTGATTCACGGCATGGCAGAGCATATCCAACGTTATGATGAATTTGCTCGTTTTTTAAATCAATTAGGATTTACCGTAATTGGTCATGATCATCTAGGTCATGGCGAATCTGTACAACCAAACGCACCGATCTATGGTTTTTTTGGAGAACAAGGGCCTGAAAATGTCGTTACAGATATTCATCAAGTGAAACAATGGGCTGTGAATCGATATCCACAATTGCCCTATTTTATGATGGGTCACAGCATGGGGTCTTTCGCCTTGCGCAACTATCTGCAAGACTATCCTGTGACTGTGCAAGGAGTCATTTTCATGGGCACTGGAACAAGTCCGTTACCTTTAACCGCAGCATTGCCTTTTATTAAAAAAATGGCCGAGAAACAGCCGAAAAAACCAGCTCCGTTCATTGATAAGCTGGCATTTGGTTCTTTTAGCAAAAAATTTCCTGAAGCAAGTTCCTTTAATTGGCTTTCTAAAAATCAAGCCAATGTGGCTGACTATGAAAATGACCCATTAATGGGCTTCGTATTTACCAACAATGGTTTTGCTACCCTTTTTTCGCTTGTTAAACGAGCCAATCAAAGGAATTGGTACCAAGCGATCCCAAAAGAATTACCTATTTTAATCATTAGTGGCGCTGAAGACCCAGTTGGTGATTTCAGCAAGGGGCCAGCGAAAATTCAAAAGCAATTAAAGCATGCAGGTTTTCAGCACGTGACGTTACGACTATTTCCCACATTGCGTCATGAAATTTTATTAGAAACGGAAAAAGCTACAGTTTTTCAAGAAATTGGGCATTGGTTAACGGATTTAACGAATTAAAAAAGAAGGTTGATGTTGTGACATCAACCTTCTTTTTTAATCTATTTTCGTTAAACCGCCCATATAAGGACGTAGAACTTCTGGAATCGTTACGGTGCCATCTTCATTTTGATAATTTTCCAAAATGGCAGCCACTGTTCGACCAACAGCAAGTCCTGACCCATTAAGAGTATGGGCATATTGAACATGACCCGTTTTATCACGATAACGAATCAACGCCCGACGTGCTTGGAAGTCTTCACAGTTTGAACAAGAACTAATTTCTCGATACGTTTTCTGTGCCGGAATCCAAACTTCTAAATCATAGGTTTTCGCTGCCGAGAAGCCCATGTCACCTGTCGAAAGAGTAATCACTCGATAAGGGAGGCCCAATTTTTCTAAAATGTCTCCAGCATTGTTGGTCATTTTTTCTAATTCTTCATAGGAGTGTTCTGCATCACTAAATTTAACCATTTCTACTTTATGAAACTGGTGTAAACGAATTAATCCTCGGGTATCACGACCTGCACTACCCGCTTCCGAGCGAAAAGAAGGACTTAAAGCAGTAAAATAAATCGGTAACTCTTGCGCATCTAAAATTTCATTATTATAGTAGTTAGTTAACGGGACTTCCGCTGTGGGGATCAGCGTCAAATCACTTTCTGCAACTTGGAAAACATCTTCTTTGAACTTAGGAAACTGACCGGTGCCAAACATTGCTTTGCTATTGACCAAATAAGGAGGAATCACTTCGGTATAACCATGTTCATTAACATGTTGATCTAACATAAAATTATAGACCGCTCGTTCTAAACGAGCCCCTAAGCCTTTGTAATAAAGAAAACGGCTACCAGATACTTTCGCGCCTCTTTCAAAATCTAAAATTCCTAAGGCTTCACCGATTTCCCAATGTGGTTTTGGTTCAAATGAAAAAGTTTTCGGCGTACTCCACCGCCGAACTTCTACGTTGGCGGCTTCGTCTGCGCCAACAGGTACGCTCTCATGAGGTAAGTTAGGCAAACGTTCTGCAATGGCTGTGCATTGTTCTTGCAAATGAACAACTTCTTGATCTAAAACTTTAATTTGCTCGCTAACTTCTTGCATATTTAGCAATTGTTGTGAAGCATCTTTTTGTGCACGCTTTAATTGTGCAATTTCTCCTGACACCTGATTACGGTGTTTTTTCAGTTCTTCAACTTTAACAAGTAACGCTCTCCGTCCTTCATCTAAAGCCAAAAAGCGTAATAAAACTTCCTCGTCCACACCACGTGTTTTTAACTTTTTCTGTACCACTTCTACATTTTGGCGAATTTTTTTCATATCCAGCATCTTATTTCCCTCTTCATGATTAAATTTTAAACAATGGTGAATTTTACTTTTTCAAAAATTTCATTCTTCATTCGTTGGCCAGTCGCTGTGCCAGCTAAGCCACCTAAACCCGTTTCTCTCAATTCTCGTGGTAATTGACGGCCGACTTTATTCATGGCTTCCACCACTTCATCTGCTGGTATTTTATTTACAATTCCAGCTAAAGCCATATCTGCAGCGATTAACGCATTGCCTGCACCTACTGTATTTCGTTTGACACAAGGAATTTCGACTAACCCAGCCACTGGGTCACAAACTAAACCTAATAAATTCCCTAAAGCCATAGCAAAAGCTTCAGAAGATTGGCGTGGTGTTCCGCCAGCCGCTTCAACAGCTGCAGCGGCGGCCATCGCTGAAGCACTGCCTACTTCGGCTTGACATCCACCAACAGCACCAGCAATCATCGCATTGTTGGCTGTGACCATTCCAAATAAAGAACTGGTAAACAAGAAACGAATTTGTTGATCACGCGTTAAATTCAAGGTATTTTTAATCGCTGTTAAAACCCCTGGTAAGGTGCCACTTGCACCAGCGGTTGGCGTTGCGCAAACAACGCCCATTGCTGCATTGACTTCATTAGTACCTAGTGCGGCTTGAACTGCAGACATCATTAAATCACCTGATAACGTTTTGCCAGCTGCGCGGTATTTTTTTAAACGAGCCGCATCACCGCCCGTTAACCCAGTAGGAGAAAAAACGCCTGCTCCTTCTTGCGAGCGTTTGACAGCAGCATCCATGACATCCAAATTTTGACCCATCTGTGTCCAAATTTCTTCATAGCTTTTTTGGCTACGTTCCATTTCTTGCTCAATCATTAAATCAGAGATTTTTTTTCCTGTTTTTTCAGCTTTATCGATAAATTCTTCAATCGAAAGATACATATGTCAAACTCCTATCATAATAAGATTATTTTCGATGTGTCATCTAGTGAAAACAGTTGTTCTTTCACCGAGGAAATTGGTGCCGAATCTAAGTCAAAGATGAATAAAATTTGATTCCCTTCCACATAACGAGACACCGCATTCACTTGAATATTATTTTTTTGTAACGTATCTTTAAAAGCTTGCATCGCCTGCTCTTCTTGATTAATGACTAACAAAATAGGTAAAGGACCATGTAGTTGGACATTGAAACCGTCTAATTCAATGTATTTCACCTCGATAGTGCCGCCACCTACAGAAATTCCTGTTAAATGAATTTCGTGCGTTGCATCACTGAGTGTCACACATGCTGTATTAGCATGCTTCACTGGACTTTCTTCACTCATTTCTAAAAATTGAATCTCAATTCCTTGTTCTTCCGCAAGTTCAATGGATTGTGTTACGTTGGCATCATCTGCTGCTAGTCCAAGAATTCCGCCAATAATTGCAAAATCAGTCCCATGTCCTTTATGCGTGTCTGCAAAAGATTCATAGTATTTAATCACAATTTTTTCTGGCGTTCCGCCGAATAACTTTCTTGCCGCTAAGCCAATCGCTAAGGCCCCAGCTGTATGCGAACTAGAAGGACCAATCATAATAGGACCGATAATGTCAAAACAACTTTTGTAGTTCATTACTTTGTTCACTTTTTTAGGTTTATTGATGGCCATAGCTGTGTTCATACGTAACTCCTCCTTTGGTTTTTACTGCTTCTTTTTCTTTTTCACTGGTTACTTCCGTCGTTCCTTCAAATTCTGGTGTATTATCCACCGCTTCAATTCTGTAACGTTTAAAGACCAGCGCACCTAAAAATCCAAACATCAGACTGACCACTGTGATAATCGCTACTGCTAGTAAAGTCGTTTGAATGGCATTGTTACCTAATGTCACAAGTAAACCAGCCCACGGTGTTGCCATTCCTGTCACAGGTACTTTTAAGCCAAAGAAGGTCACTACAATGCCACTAACCATTCCTGAAAATAAATTCGTTGCGTAAATAGGAATTGGATTGGAACTGATGATATCGACTTGTGTTAATGGCTCAATTGCCACAGCTAACGGGGTTGAAGCTGTGCCTAGTTTTAACTTTTTAAATAGCGCCGCATTGACAATGGAACTGCCGTAACAAGTCAACGCACCGACAGCCATTGGTACACCAGTCAAACCAATCAAGGCAGTTAAAACCATTGAACTTAACGGTGTCATACCAACAATCGGGATAATAGCACCTAAAATTGCGCCCATCACATATGGATTGCCATCTACTGCACTTAAAATCGTGCCCCCAATAACTTCTAGGACACCTAATACAACGGGTTGAATAAAACCAGCAACTAACGAAGCAGCGACTGGAATGACTAAAATAACGACTAATAAGTCAATCCCTTCTGGAATACGTTTTTGCATCTGCTCAACAACAAAAGATAAAAGATACGCGGTAATAAAGGCTGGTAACAAGCTGACTTTAATCAATGACAGACCTAAAATAATTGAAAAAACTGGACTAATCCCGAAAGCAAGCGGCACAAGAGCTCCAGCTGCTAAACCACCTAGACTACCCATAGTTTCACCAATTTGCGACACATAATCTAAATGAAAAACGCCGCCTACTGCATACCGCAAAAACGCCTCTGGTAGAAAGGTGGCACAAGCTGCACCAGACAAAGCACTTAAAGATTTTTTCCCTCGCGGTGCTTTAAAAGAGAATAGGGACATGCCACATAAAACTAAGACTAACATCAAGATTCCTGATAACGTTTTCATTTCTTTGCCTCCAACTATATTTTTTTATAACGGATGGTACTCCTGAATAAAATTTTTATTGCTCAACAAGTGAAAGAATGAGCGAGCATTCCGATGAACTAAAGTACAATGAGTAACAAAAATTTCATTCCACATTCAGAGTATACGACTAAACAAAAGTTTAGTCAATGTATTTTTTTAACGTAAAGAATCTTATTGCTTTTCCATTAAAAAAGTATTACACTAAAATTAATTTCAGTGTAGGGGAGGATATCACTTGGAGTCATATTTACGTTTAAGTGAAGTAGATAAACAAATCTTACATTCACATGCCTTAATGCTTGATGGATTAGGGAACTTCTTTGGTAGTACCCATGAAGTCATTCTTCATAGTTTAGAAAATTTGGAAAGTTCGGCTATCAAAGTCATCAATGGCCATTTCAGTAACCGCAAGGAAGGTGCCCCCATTACTGATATGGCGTTAAAAATGTTAAGTCAAGTAGAGTCGGAACATGATTACGCTGTGAAACCCTACTACAATAAAAATCAAAAAGGGGTTATTTTAAAATCTTCCACCATTCCAGTTATCGGTGAAAATGATCGTATTATTGGATTGATCTGTATCAATATGCATTTAGAAATGCCATTAATTGATTACTTGCAAGACTTATTACCTTCAGGACAACAAAATGATATGTCCCAAGAGCTTAAAAATTCTGAACATTTTTCTGACAATATTGACGAATTAATCACTACTTCACTGACAAAAGTAAAACAAGCAGTAGAAAGCGATCCAAATGTATCACATTTGAATCAAAATAAAGAAATTGTTATTCGTTTATATGATCAAGGAATTTTTAATCTCAAAGATTCTGTCATAAAGATTGCCGATCGATTAGGTATTTCAAAAAATACCATCTATTTACATATCCGCAATCATAAAAAAGAAGAAGCTTAAACCATCAAAGCCACCAACGCTAACTAGCGTTGGTGGCTTTGATCACTTCTCTTCTATTTTAATTTGGTAAATCAAACAAGTAAGGTGTCCCTATTTCTCCATTTAACGTAACATCTAAGCGATTTTTTGTGCCGGGAACTAAATTACTGGCTGTGAAATTCCCTTGGGCATCCGCAGTAAAACTTGCTAAAATCACCCGCGCATCATCTGCACGTGACACTAAAATAGTTGCATTCGGTGCTGTTTTACCAGAAATTGTCCCTTGTTTCGGATCAATCGTAATATTGCTAAAAGAAAGCGCTGCTTCTTGTCCTGAACTTGGAATATCAATTTGGACAGGTGCACTATTCCGTTGATCAACGGTTGCGATTAATTGAGTAGTCGCTCCCGCTCTGGGACTAATTACTGTAAAATTGCCATTGGCATCCGCATAAAAAACACCTGCTTGTGCAGAAGCATCACCGACTACCGTTGCTGTAATGGTTGCATTAGGTAATGTAGTACCATTAATTTCATTTCTTTCAGGATTGAAAACAACATTGGTAATTGTAATGTTTGTATCAGGTGCTTGGTTTTGAGGGACTTCATTCGTTTCATCAGTTCCTGCAGAAGGCTGCGTGGCATTTTCTGACGGATTTTCCCCTGTCACATTAGAATTTTGACCCGTGACAGACGAATGACTACTTTTCATTTCTTGTTGGCTAGAGGATTTCTGCGTGGCTTTCTTTGTTTCTTGCTTTGGCTTAGAATCATTTGTGCTTGCTGTTTTTTTGTTTCCACATCCTGCTAGACTTAAAGACAATACACTGAACGTTAACATACTGAACAAAGCAATTTTTTTCATTTTTCGTTACCTCCAGAAATCTTTTTGTAACATTAATGTAACATTGTTTTAAAAATCTAGCAATAATTTTTCAACCGTTTTCCTTTTTGTTTAAAAAGAAAAAACCTGCACAAAGGCATTTAGCCTTTGTGTAGGTTTTTATCTGCTAAATGGATTTAATGTTTGCGATAGCTTAAATAGTAAAAGCCAGAAACAAAAATGGCACCACCAATGATATTACCTAAATAAACAAAAATAAAATTACGGAAAAAGTCTCCCCACTGAACGCCGCCTTCAAAAATTGCGGCTGGAATGATGAATGCATTCGCCACACTATGCTGAAAGCCAATTGCAACAAAAATCATTACTGGAAACCAGATGCCTAATAGTTTCCCCGCTGCATCTTTCGCACCATAACAAAGCCATAAGGCCAGACCTACGAACCAGTTACAGCCAATACCTGAAATAATTGCTTGAAGCCAAGTTGCTGCAACTTTATGTTCTGCAAGAGAAAGAACCTGATTTAAATAGGCGCCGCTACTGGTTAAACCTAAATAATGGCCAAAAAAATAGGCAACAAATAGGGCGCCAACCATATTTGCCAATGTAATTGTGACCCAGTTCACGAGTAATTCTCTGAAAGAGACCTTTTTAGCAAACCAAGCCGTACTCACCGCCATCATATTTCCTGTGATTAACTCACCACCAGCCATTAAAATAACAATTAGACCAATTGGGAAAACCGCAGCTCCCACTAAAGCTTGAACACTGGCTAAATCTGCTGGAATAGAGGCGGAAACACGCACATAAGCCAAATAGCCGAGGGAAATCATGGCACCGCCGATAAATCCTAAAATGAGTTTTGCTACCAAAGGCTTTTGAATTTTTTTCTGACCATTTTCAATACTAATACCTAAAATTTCATCTGGTGTATACAAACATTTCACTTCCTTTGTTTTTTGTCCTCCTTTACTTTACCCTTATATCACAGAATTTCAAGTACTTTTGTGTGTTTTTTCACTAAAAACTGTAGTTCTTTTAATTTTATATGAAAACATCCTGAAACAAGTCCTATTTCTTGTTTCAGGATGTTTACTTATCCGTTTTTAAAGAGTTATCTTTTCACTTTAAAACAATAGGTTGCTATGGCTAACGATAAAAAGCTCAGGCCTAGGAAGCTCCCAACTGCTGAAGATTGTTCCCCTGTTTTGGGGAATTTTTTCTTGGCAATTTTGGTCGTATTATCCGCTTTTTTGACTGTTCCTGACGATTCTTGATTTGTCTGTATCTGTTTAGTTGCTTGGTTTTCTGCTACTGATTCCTTTGTTTGACTAGCCTTGGCAGAGGGCTTTGAATTACTTTGAGCGTCATTAGGATCTTGATTAGACTCTACCGCGTAAATGACAGAATTCTGGCCTTTGCTTTGGCTACTTTCGTTTACAGTGCTTGGGGTGCTACTCTCACTTGTATTGTTGGTTGCGCTGGTTGTACTTGAAGCACTACTTTCGCTGGTACTACTTGTTTTACTGGTTGTACTTGGTGTGTTGCTTTCATTTGTATTGCTTGTTTCACTTGTCGTACTTGAGGTACTACTTTCGCTGGTACTACTGGTTTCGCTGGTTGTGCTTGGCGTGTTGCTTTCACTCGTACTACTGCTCTCACTTGTCGTGCTTGGCGTGCTGCTTTCGCTTGTATTACTGGTTTCACTTGTCGTGCTTGAGGTGCTGCTTTCGCTGGTACTACTGCTCTCACTTGTCGTGCTTGGCGTGCTGCTTTCGCTGGTACTACTGCTTTCACTTGTCGTGCTTGAGGTACTACTTTCGCTTGTATTACTGGTTTCGCTAGTTGTACTTGGTGTGTTGCTTTCATTTGTATTGCTTGTTTCACTTGTCGTGCTTGAGGTGCTGCTTTCGCTTGTATTACTGGTTTTACTGGTTGTACTTGGTGTATTGCTTTCATTTGTATTGCTTGTTTCACTTGTTGTACTTGAGGTGCTGCTTTCGCTTGTATTACTGGTTTCACTGGTTGTGCTTGAGGTGCTGCTTTCGCTTGTGTTACTAGTTGTCTCTGTTGATTTTTCAACTAACAGAAGTAACGCCGTTTTTATGGTTTGTGTTAATTGATTAATACGCTTTTGTGCATCTGCAGGCGTTTTAAAGCCACCAAGTGTTGGCTCTAATAATTCTTCATCTGACCAAGCAAGCAGTTGTTGTAACTGCTTAGAGCTTCCTTCGCCAGTTGTTGTATCTATTAAGGCTTCTTGCATGGCTTGCCAAGAGTCTTTGGTATATACAGATTCGTCTAATTTATGAACGCTTGCCAGTTCATTTTCTGCTTCTGTACGCTCTAGCGTGATATCGGCTTTTTTGACTAATACTTTCATTGCAGATTGCAAATTACTTGTTAACTGATCCACTTGCTCTTGGGTTTTGTCCTGACTCTCCTGACCTTCTGCTAACAATTGTGTCGCCTGCTGATAATAGGAAGGAACAATTGTTTTAGGCCCAATGGCAGTGAATAGCTGCCAAGAGTAAACTGTATATTGGTTTGCTTCACCAATCGAAGCATAAACGGTTTGTAGCTGGGACAAATCAAGCTTTTTTGCAGGGGCCTCTACCGTCACCGGTACGTTCACTGTTACCAATGACCCTGTTTCATAAGTTAATTGAACAGTCACTTTTTGTTGGCCGATTTCATTTAAGACCTCTGGATTGACGATTTTAGCGGCTGGGACTGCTTCATCCGCGTCATTTGTATTAGCAACCAGTTGCTGCGGATCGATTGATTGTCCTTGCACAATCGTTGTAGCCACAGGGGTTGCTAAAGTATTTCTAACCGGAATTGGCGTATTTTTATATTGCTCATAAAGTGTTGGTGAAATTAATGATTCCCATGTTGCTGGCATTAAGCGATAGTCCGCCTCTGTCCAATTTTCTACCAATAATTGGCCGTTTTTAAGGCCATCATCTCGAGTATTGTCTTTCACAAAACTCGTTTCTGGTCGGAACCCACCGCCACTAGCGATTAACAATTCCCGACGTCGGTTTTGCGGAATATTATGGTAGTTAACAAACTGATTGTTGATAAATACGCCATTGAACACATTGTTATTTCCTGTATGTCGATTGTATTCCATCCCAATTGCATATTGATTGTCCCAATACTTCCAATCAAAAATGTTATTAGCCACTAACCAGTTAGAGAGTTCTGAAATAGCCCCCTCTGCTTGTGTTTCTGCCAAACCGATCTCTGGTGTTCCATACATAATGAGACCTGTATTTCGCAAATAATTATTCATAATCGTAATATTACGGCCTGATTTAAACTTAAATCCGCCAGCTGGACCATTTTGTAGTCCGCGTAAATGATTCCCTACTACCGTGATGTTTTGGGCGCCACGGAAATAAATTGCATGATCTCCCACTAGACCATTCAAGTTTTCATTATCATAGGGTGAATAGAAAAAAATTATGTTGAACAGTTACATCCTTCAGCATATTAAAAGAATTAACCCCGGTGGATAGATAATTTTGTTCATTAGGTACTGAAATAGCACCGGCTTCAATGGCTGTTTGCAAACGTGTAATAGTCGCTGCTAAGTCTGAACGACTGGTACTTTTAATCGCATCTAATTCTGTCACTTTTAAACCAAATAGATTGTCCACGATGTCTACATCTGACATATACTGGAAGCGACTTGGCGTTGAATAACCACCAATGTAAATCGCTCGGTTAAAATCACCTCCCGATTGCATATGTGCCGTGTCTCGCATGAAAATATTGCCTGAAATCTTAACGCCAATGTCTGCATTTAAATTGACCACGAATCCTTTTAATGGATTATAAAAGATATTGTTTGCTAGCGTTAATTGATTCGTCAATTTTAAGGTCACATTGATGCCGTCAAAAGCAATATTTTGAAGTCGTACATTGGTTTTCGTCCCGTACGTTGTGTCTGTTAGCTGAATCGGTGCACCTGTAGCATTATGTAAAATAGTGGCTCCTGTTGTATCGCCAATTAATTGATAATTTGAAGAAATCGCAATATCTTTTGACAGAGCATAACTTCCCTGTGGTAAAAATAATGCCCGTCCTTCCTTTGCTGTCTGACTCAGCAACGTCTGTAACTTATCTGTTTGATCTTCTGTGCTATTAGGCACCATCGCTTGCGCACCAAAAATCGTTGTATCTGTTGCGTTAACTGGTTCAACCGCTTCGGTCACCATTGGCAGACCAACCACTGTCAATAAACCAAATAGAAGAATGAGCATTGTTTTCTTCATGTGTTTCCCTCTTTTCATTCCGTTACTTCCAACGGCTTATTTTGTAAAAGTTGATACAGCGTAATAACACGACTGTCTTCGTATGCATAAATTTTTTTGAATTTTGGATTCATATGTAAGATACTTGTTACCTTTAACAAGTTTTGATTTGTGACTTCCAATTCTAAAGCTTCAACCAATTCCTTTAATCGGATGCCTGCACTATTTTCTTCACAACTTAAGATTTCTTCAATTTGTTCCATCTGTTTTTTCATCTTATCCCGCCTTCCTTCCCTTGCTCTTTCTATTATATAGAAAAATTCTTGTGAGAAACCTCAATATTTTTTAACTGACTGTTAAAAAAAGTAGTAGTTCCTTTGCTATCAATAGCTAATCATCTATTATTTACGATAAAAAAAGCAAAAAAAGTACCTTTTTGACATAATTTTCAGAAGAATTGACGCAGTATTTATTAAAAAACAACGAGAAAACGTCAATAAGTAGGTAATCAACACCTACTTATTGACGTTTTCTTCTTGTCTTTTTTTACTTTTTAGAAAAATTTTTTTACAATTTATCAGATATGTGCATCAAAATAGCCTATTTTTTATTAAAGTGACGTGGTTCTTTTCTCGTTAATTTTTACTATTTTTTGGTTCAAACGATTATATTGCTCAAACGTTAACTCACTTGAAAATAAAAAGATCTCTGGATGGCCCGTTTCCACATCTGCCAAAGAAGTCACTAATAGTAAATCAATATTTTGCCATTCTTCTTTGCTTGCTTCACTGTATCGTAAAACTTCCAATGCATAAAACCGACGAAAATTATTTTCAATCGAAAGTTTCACCCGTTCTTCTTCCAGTACTGGCAAGCCTGATTTTAACCCTAAAACAATTTTTTGTTCGCGATGAATTAAATCATTGGAAAGCGCCAAAACACTAGAATAACGCAAAGCCAAAAATTCTTTATTTGTAAATAATTCATTGCCTGTTTGTTCGTAAAGTTGATTTAAACCTTGAATTAACTCTGCTAAAAGAACCGGATATTTTTCTTTGATTTTATTCCAAAAGACATTGTACATTTTCACATTTTGGACATAGTAAAGTTCGGCAAATAAATGTGTAGCAAACAAATAATAAAAAATTTGCGGACGAATTTTCTCCAATTGCGGCGTCATGTGTATTTCTTCTAATAAGAAATGTTGGACTAAATGAGTCAACATGTAAACAGGTGCTTCAGTCTCATCAAAATGCGCTAAAATTGCTTGTGCAGTGGCTTCATCTTGATAAAATTGGTCATTGGCTAACAAGAAAAAGTACACAAAAGTTAAATCGTTTTTGTTAAGGAAAAGGGTTGTAGCTGTCATCTCTTCTATAAAGGCTTGGTAATGTTTATTACCTTCTAAATAAGTTTCTTGCTCGGCTGAAGGTCGATATTCGGCGCCTTGCGCACTACGGACTTTTGAGATAGCGACCATATATTTAACTCGGCGTGTCACCGTTTCCGCAACTTCTACGTTGAAAAAAGCCATCATTTTTTGGACGGTTTGTGCGACTTCCGTTTCTTGTATATAGTCAAAAGGCCAAGTATCACGGATTAAGTCCATAAAAATAGTGTAAGCAAAATGGCGCAAATACGCTTCATTGCCTTCAATTTTCCAAGTACTTTTATTAATTACTAAACCCAATGGTGCTAAAATTTCTGTAAACCCTTTGAGCAAGCGCCGAATCGTGGCATCACTAGTATGATACTTTGCTGTCGCTGGCACAATTCCATTAAATCGACCCCAGAATAAATCTTCCATTACTTGATAAGTTAAACTATCCCGAAAAATTGCTGTATAAAGTTTCTGGAACGCTTGGCTAGACGCCAAGTTCAAGCGATAGCCATGCCCCTTTTCAAAAGCCAAAGAAGCATCATTATCCACAACATAATACGTAATGTCATCTTTTAGAAGTTCTACGTATTTTTTGACTGATTTTTTGTTTAATTGTAATTCTTCTGCTAACTCATTGATGTCAATCCAGCCTTCATTAATTGGCAAGTTTCTTAAAATAATAATTTTAGAAACGACATCTGTATCGAATATATCAACATATTCATCCCATTTCACTGTTCACTCAACTGCCTCTCTTCTGTTCTATTGTACACAAAATGAGAAATCTATTCCACGAAAAAATAACAGTTGTTTCTTTTATTCTTTCGTAGATGTGGACGTTTCAGGAACAAACACGTTGAGTCCCCCAGCTTCCACCGTTACTTTAATCGGTAAATCATCAGTAGGGTCGCCATCTGTTCGTGTTTGGACTTTCTTGTCTTTTTCGCCACTAATTTTAAATTGACTCCCAGAGAAATACACGACACCAGGAATTTCATTTAATTGTCCTCTGATAATTTTAGGTAAATAATAGACAAACTTGTAAAAAACTAACTTAGGTAAAATGATAATGTGGACTTCGCCGTCATCTGGCGTAGCATTGGCATCGAAATTGGTAAAGCCACCAGCAGAATTCGTCATGGTCATCGTTAATAATTGGGCTTTGCCATGCCAACGTCTTTCATCGCCATCAATTTTTAGTTTGTATTTTTTCTTTTTCATTAATAAGCGGAAAAATTGCTTTGTAAAGGCTAAAGGACCATATTTTTGTTTCTCCTGTTGGGTCACATTTGCTGCTGTATCTGCTAATAGTCCAATCGTTAAGGTCGAAATCATCACATCTTGATTTACCATCCCAAAGTCAACTGGTGTGGTCTGTCCTGCCAAAATGGTCTCAAAGGCGTCTTCTTCTTTCAAAGGAATACTTAACACACGTGCAAAATTATTGACTGTTCCACCTGGAATAATCCCTATTTGATAGTCACGAATGGTGTCTTTAAAATTTTGAACGGCATGATGAATGGTCCCGTCACCACCAATGACGACCAAGACACCCACTTGATTTTCTTTGGCATTTTTCCGCATTTCTTCAGGATCAATGTCTGGATTGGAAGGTTGCAAAATAACCGCTTCCCCTCTCGCTTCTGCAGCTTTTTTAAAGCGTTCTGCAATCTCTTTACTTTCACTACTTCCTGAAGTTTCGTTGTATAAAACCATCATCTTTTTCATCATTCTATCCTCATATCTCTAACTAAATTTCTTGCACATGTAAAGTGTACAATATTTTAGCCAAAATACCTAAAGATAGCATCGAAAAACAAAGGCTGAGGCAAAAGCGGTTATCTCCAAGAACCCAGTAAGTTCTGTTCAAAGGGTAAACTGAGATGAAGGCTTACCTGAGAATGTCAATAAGAAGGAGCTGCTTTTGTTCAGTTGATTAGCTTAAGATGAAAAAAGAGGTCGGTACAGAACCGTTTAGCTCCGAGAAATAAGAAGAAATTTCCGAAAATTGCTCTTTAATTTTTGGAGAATTTCGGCTTATTTCCGAAGGAGTTGGTTCTGTTACCGCCGTTTATAAGGTTTTGAGCCTGGAACAAAAATCCAAAGTGATTTTTGTTCCAGGCTCTTTCTGTTTTTTTATAGCTTTTGCTTATTTCTTGCTCTTTTTATAGAAGAGCCAACTTGCCAAACCGACCAACATGAGGCCGATAAAGACAAAGAAGTAATTGACTTGTGTGTTGGTTTTCGGTAAACCAAGCCAACCTGTCTCTCTAGCTGCTTGTTTCGTTGTTGGCTGATTTGGTTTTGTTTTTTTGGATACAGGTTGTTTCTCGTTAACAAACGTGCCCGCATTCACGAGTTCAGGTTTGTCTTTCGCTGTTGCCGCAATAGTGAATGCGACAGCTTGCTTAGACAGTTGGTAACCATCCGGTGCTTTTGTTTCCACAAAGGTATATTTTCCTGGTTGTAAGTGGTTCACTTGAACTAACCCTTGGTTGTCAGAACGTAATGAACGAGCGACAGTTTGCCCTGTCTCTGCATCTGTCACTTTAAATTCAGCACCTGCTAAGGCATTCTTTTGCTGATCAATTTTCACCAGCTTGGCAGCACCTTGGTAATTAATAAAAGGTGCTTTAAGTACCACAGTGGCTGGTTTGCCTTGGTTGTCTTTGGCAATCGTAAAGCTTGCGCTTGGCGTTTCATTAAGAAGATAGCTAGTTGGCGCTTGTGTCTCCACAAAACGATACGTTCCCGGTGCTAAGTTTTTCGCAATGACTTTGCCTTGCTTGTCAGACATCAGATTGGTTTGTCCATCTACGGTTTGCCCTGTTTCATCAATGACCTTAAACACCGCACCTGCCAATGCTTCACCTGTTTCGTTTTCTTTGGTTAATTGAGCAGTTCCTTGATAATTGATAAGATCGCCTAAAGCAATTGGCTGCTCTTTTCCTAATTGGGCGGTTACATCAAATGGATGTAGCGTTGTGTCTAACAGATAGCCTGTTGGTGCTTTCGTTTCCACTAAAACGTAATGCCCTTCATTTAGCCCTTTAGCGTAAATTTCGCCAGTCTTATCCGTTGTTATTTCAGAAACTTTTTCTCCTGCACGATTCAAGAATGTTATCGGTGAACCTTGGGGCTGATTCTGCTCATCGGCATTGTAAATTGCAAAAACTGCACCCGCTAAGGTTTGACCTTGCTCGTTGACTTTACGTCCCATTACTTCTGCTTGATAATTTACAAACTCTAACTCATCTAGTGGTTGTTTATCATTTGAATTCTTCTTCACTACAAAATAAATGGGTTGTTTATTGACGATATAGCCATCCGTTGCATCCAGTTCATCTAATTCATAGCTACCAGCACCTAAATCCTCCATAGCCAATGAACCATCTTTTTCAGCAGTTACTTCTCTTTCAAAGATTTTTTCCCCGTTTTCGATTCGATACAATTTAAAAATCGTTCCTGGAAGTGGGTTCGCATTGGCATCAATTTTCTTAAAGACGGCGCGTCCTTTGAAATTGGCGAAGGCCCCTAATTGGAAAATCTCCGGATCACCTTTGAAATCACCACGAATTTCTACTTTTACTAATTCAGGATAAATAATATAATCTGCGCCATCTGGTAATTTTGGTGCTTTGATTTCTTTGTAATAATAGGTACCTGGCGCCAAGTCTCTAAAGATAATTTTGCCATCTTTGCCACTCGTTGCTGTAATCCCTAATGATTGTTTATTGTGATCATATAATTCAAAAACAGCACCTGCTAATGGTTGGTCTGCGCTATTCGTTTTCACGATTTGGAAAGCCCCTTTGTAACTCACAAAGTTGTCACTAGCAACCACGACCGCTGGTTTACCAGCATTTTTCTCAGCAATTTCAAATGGGACTGGCGTGGTATTTAATAAATAGCCTGTTGGCGCTTTGGTTTCTACAAAGCGATATTTTCCTGGGGCTAAGTGCTCTGCAACAATTTCCCCTTGATTATTTGTCGTCAAGCCTGTTTGAATCGTTTCTCCCTTCGCATCAAGCACTTTAAATGTCGCACCACTTAATAAGTGTCCATTCACATCTTTTTTGATTAATTTAGCCGTGCCTTGATAGTTAACAAAGTTAGCCGTTGCTATAACTGTTGCTGGTTTGCCCCGATCGCTTGCTGCAATCGTGAAAGCACTTGGTTCAGTGTTTAAAAGGTACCCTGCTGGCGCTTTGGTTTCCACAAATTGATATTTTCCTGGGGCTAAATCCGTCACTGTGACTTTTCCGTTTGCATCCGAAACTAAGTGTTCTCGAACTGCTTGTCCTGTGGTGTCAAGGACTGAAAATTCAGCACCTGCTAATGGATTGCCTGCTTGGTCTTTTTTAATTAGTTCAGCAGAACCTTGGTAATTAAGCATTTTGACATGAACATCACGAATTTGTCCGCTCGTATTTTGTGTCACGATGAATCGTTTGGGGGTCGTGTCTAAAAGATAGCCTGTCGGTGCTTCGATTTCTGTGAACTGATAAAGCCCTGGTTTTAAACTATCCACCTCTAACTGGCCATTCGCGTTGGTTCGATCCGGCGCAAGGGGAACTTCTTCCCAATGAGTAAACGGCGTGGTTACGGCATGCTCTAATTTAAAGCGAGCATTGACTAACTTTTTACCCTTCTCATCCATTTTTTCTAAAAATACTTTATTGACATCGTTTTTAATAATGGTTGGTTGTGCTCCTTCGGCTGAAGTTTCTTCATCAATAGTAATGACTCGGCCTTTAGCTAATTCGTCCGAAACTGTATAGCCTTCTGGTGCTTTTGTCTCCACCAAAATGTATTGCCCTTGTGGCAACCCACCAAATGTGATAACCCCGGTGGCATCTACTGTACCTTCACGTAGGACTTGTGTTTTAGCTTGGTCCCAAATTTGGAAATGGGCGCCTGCTAAAATAGTCGTCTCATCCATGGCTGTTTTCTTCAGCTGAATTTTGCCTTTAGTCCCTGTGGCATGCCCGCCACTGTGATCAATGTCAACGACCACATCGCCATTGTCATCCCCATGAACGACTTCTGAACCATTTCCAGTAATTGACACTTGGTTGGATACCGTGTCTGTACTCCCCGCCGCTGAAGAAGTCACTAAACTACGATATTCCATATAATAAGGTGCTTCAATATGGGCCATTTTAACGACAATTTTTTGTTGTCCTGTTTCATTATCGGTGGTAACTTCCAGTGTGTAATCTTTTCCTTCTTCTAAAATAACAGATTTATCTGGCGTAATAGTTCCGTCTTCTGTTACGTTGGTACCGTAAATCACCAATGACTCGGGATCTAGCACTTGGTTTGGTGAGGGTGTATCAGTAATAACCACATCGTCTAAAACCGATTGGGCGCCATTGATCATTACATGCCAGTACACATGATCTGGATCATCTTTGTGGTATTCGCCACCTTTTTTCACTGATTCGCCACCATGTTGAATAGAAACTTTTCCTGTCACATCACGTGAAGAACCTTGGTTTGTATAAGATGCGGTATTGTCATAACTAGCCGAACCTTCGATAACTTTTTCATCAACAGACGTCTTAAATTCAATCACATACGTACGACTATCATTAGGAAAATCAACACGCCAAGTATTTTGGTTTTTCTCGCTTGGTTCTTCCATTGTGATATCCGTCAACGGTTGCGTTGGTTTCACTTTTTCAACCGAACCATCTGGCTTTGTATTGCCTTCATAGACTTTCAAGCTCCCAGCCAAATAGGTTTGATTGGTTAAAATTGGATCCGTCAAAAAGGCGTCGACTAAACGATTATTACTTAAATTAACCGCAATCGTCCAAGTGATTTCTTTGGTGACGGCATTGTAAACACCGCTTTTTTGCGCATTTAAATCAAAAGCAGGTAAAGGTTTAAACGGTTTACTATCTTCTGAATGATGATTGTTTCCTGCTTCATCCGTCCAATCAATGGCAGCGGTATTTCGATAATGGTCCAACGCAGGATTGTTAGCGTCTAACTCGGTAACATCGAAAAAGGTAGTATAAGTTATGTGGAAGGCATCACTTGTTTTGGCATACGCCCCTATAAAACTTACCTTAAAGCCTGTTTCACCATCTGCATTACGAGTTATTTCTACCATGAAATCCTTGCCTAACGTCAACTGAGCACCAGTGGTTGTATCTTTGACAACCAACGAATTGGGTACCATAGTTAAGCCAGGAACTGGTTCGTACGTATCCGTAATCACGGCATTTTCCATCAAATAATTATTTTGATTCACAGCTAACGTCCAACCAATCGTTGAATTTTGATAATCAACTGCACCAGTGTTTTTAATAATATTTTGTTGACTGGCTGTGCCATCATCTTCTGAATGCTGACCAGTGCCAACATCCACACGATTATTCACGGCAACATCGCCTTCGACAATTCCATCAACTTTGGTTTTATAATCAATCTTGACTGCGCCAGTCACATCATGTAAAAAGTCAATTGCAAAGGAACCGTCTCCGTTGATTACCACTTTGTAATCTTTTCCTTCCACAAGTTCTGCTCCAACGACTTCATTTCCTTTGTCATCAAATGTCACTGAATATAAATGTAAAGAATCTGGTTCAAACGTTAAATTATCCCCCATTGTGTCTGTAATGACTGCTTGGTCTTTTGGAATGGTTTGTTCACCATAGTTGTAGTTAATTTCCCAAGTGAATTCTTGATTGGCTTCGTCGTAATCTATATTGCGCTTGTCTAACATTTTGCCATATGTGGCGGTAACAGTTGCTTCAGCATCTAACCCATTTGGATTATTATCACTTGTTAACGTCGCGTGATTTTTAAAAGGCACATCGCCGCCGCCATCTGGAATAACCGCCTCGTCAATCGTCGTTTGGTACTCAAGACGATACGCTTTGTTGGTGTCACCTTTAATCGTCACATTGCCATTTTTATCAACGGTATATTCATCTGGACTAAGTTCGCGACCCACTTCTTTAATTGTTCCATCAAGATTCATCACTAACTCATAGACTTTCACGGACTTAAAGGTATTCCCTGTTGGCCATGTTTCCGTCACAGTTGGATTTGTTTGATCTTTCATCGCTTGATTGATATCTACCGTCCAAGTAATCGCACTAGGATTGGGCGTTCGATCAAAATGGCCTTGTTTATCAATTTGTTGTTCGGTATCTGGGACAATTGGAATCACTACAGGCGGCAAATCTTCTTGTGTAGGAATATCAATCACCCAATCTCCTGGGCCCCGCCCATCTGAATCATTCAAATGAGTATCTAAAGAAAAGTCCCCGTGAATGTCACTTTCAGACGTGATTCGCTCATTAAAGGTAAAACGAACCGTACCATCTTCACTAATTGTGTAGGTTCCATAGACATTGCCTTCTGCATCAACTAAATCACCTGAACCTGGTTTATTAGGTTTCAAATTGCCAGGTAATTGAAACTCGAAGTAATCGCCTGCTTTCATTTGTTCTCGCACATCTTCTGGAATCGACCAGTTAAAGTTCCAATGAATGGTCACATCTTCTTTATACGGCGGTGTTGCTGGTGTTCCATCAGGATTTAAATAAATCGGATCTTCAAAATTATCGATAATCGTTGTTTCATCACCTGTAAAATAATCACTGATATCTGTTGGTCCTGCTACGCGCGGTTTGACAGTCGTCGATTCAGTTGTTTTACTTTCTATCGCTTTTGTCGTGCTGGCGACAGTTTCTTCGGACGAACGAGGAACAGAGGAGTTTGTAGATGCTTCTTCTGTTGAACCTTCATTCGCTGATGCGGCTGGCGAACTCGTGATTGCCGTTGATTCTGTCGGATCAGTACCAGTCTTTAACGTCAACGCTCGTTGCTGTTGTCCATAAGAAAACGTCACATCTTCTGTAGCTGTAGGGTTCAACGTTAAGACTAACGTATCTGCTAACGCTTGCTGATTCAATTCAATTTGAATCTGTTTCTTCTGGTCATCCACTTGAATCTTGCGCGTATTATTGGGCGCTGCCCAATGTGCAGCTTTGATTGACACATTGGCACTATAATGCACTACAACCTCTTGTGTTACTGGTTGTGCTTTTCCTTGAAGCGCTAAGGTCATTTCTTGCTGGCTGGTTTGCTTCACTTCTCCTAACGTTAACTGGCCATCGCTGTTAACCTCTTCCGCCAAAGCCATGAGTGGTGTGCCATAATTTAGAACAAGTAACAAACACATCAACCCGTAGAGCCAACGGTTTACCATTGGACCATTCTTTCTCATTTCTTTCATCCTTCCTCTACTAACGACACATAGAAGAGAACGTTCACTTCGTACCAATTTTTTATTTTAAACCAAATAAGTGAGTGCTCTTCTGTTGTCTTTCTTCCTTGCTAAAACAGACAGCCAACACACCTTTTCTTTTTATCTCCTCAAAACGCACTCTTACTTCGAATGCGGATTCATTTTCTGCTTTTTCCTATAGACTCTTCTATAAGAATAAGAAGAGTATAACGAGATTTTTCAGCAAAAATTATCAACAACTTCTCCTCCAAATAGAAAAAGTTGATGAAATCCCAGAAACCCTTTTCATCTTTATGAAAACACGTCCTTATCCTTTCTTATTTTTACTATTCCTTCTTCCACTATACCGTTTTTTTTAATTTTTTTCATAAGAACTAACCAGACAAAAAAACCTATTTGTATAAGCTATTTAAGCTAAAAAATCAATAGACTCAAATTATCATTTTTGTTATTTAAATGTTTTATATAAACTGGTTGTTTTTCTTAATAATTTTTTGCTCTATCATTTTTTGTCCATGTTTTCTTCCATTTGACACATTCAGTTCTTCTTGATTTTTAAGAATAGATACAGTAGCATAAGAACAACTAGTTCTTTCACTGGCAATCGTCAATGTCATATAGAAAAGAATGCCCTATCTGTATTATCTGAAAAATCAAACAATCATAACCAATTAGAAAGGTGGTTATTATGTATAACTTATTAACCAAACAGGAAATTCAGTTACTTTCCCTAATTGAATACTTGTATGACAGTAAAGAAAAAGTCCCCATGCAAGTACTCCGACGAAAATATGAATTTTCCCATTACAATATCAACAATTTATTGAATCAATTAACTTTGTTAATTTCTCGAGTCAATACACATGAAAATGTACATATTCGTATTATTAATAATCAACAGTCCATAGAATTAGTCGCCGATGAAAATATCCCGATTGAGTTAATGAAAGAAGCTGTTGTCCGCGGGTCACTAACCTATATGTTAGCCCTGGATTTACTTTTAAAACGCTACACTTCAGCCAAAGATTTTTGTGAAGAGCACTTTATTAACTTTTCTATTTTTAAACAAGTCAGTGACCGTTTAAATAATCATCTAGCTAGATTTAATTGTTATTTAAACTTAAAAAGACGAGAAAAAATTTGTGGTAACGAGAAAGATTTTCGCAGTTTCTTTTATTCCTTATTCTTCATTTCAGGAACTTCTCTAGTACCATTTCTATCTAAGACTAATCAAGCACAATTGCAGAACTTCATTGAAATCATCAAAAACCGTTACCCTTACTTTACATATACTGATTTACGCAAATTAAAATTAATTATGTCCATAGGTTTACTCCGTTATCAATCCGGTTTTACAATCACCAATTATCCAGAAGTTGCTGCTATTAATTTGGCCTTTCCTTATTCAGAATTCCAACTATTAGTGAATGATTGTTTTATTGATGAACAAAAAGAGCCTGACACTTGGCAAGCTGAGATTCATTTTTATTATGATTTCTTCAGCACATTAACGATGTACTCTCTGGTCCAAATGGAAACCATCAACTTTGCCAACTTAGCGATCATGGGAATGGATAACAGTCCACACGCTACTTGGATTTTTGAAAAATGTACGCAATTACAGTTGGATTTAAGCGCAATAGAAGTGGTCTTTTTGTTGGTTAATTTATCCAATGCCAGTGAACGACTGATTCATTTCCCTGTGGAAGAGGAATTGAGCTATGAGGTTGCTAATGTCTCTTTGTATGAAAAACAATACCCAAATGTTTCACGAACAACCAACTATTTCTTAAAGCGTTTGCCTTTTGACAAACAACATCCACTAGATGCGTTATTTAAAGAAACCATTTTTTTAATTATTCGGAGTGTTTTATTAAATAAACAAATTCCTGTTAAAATTTTACTTCATTCATCTATTAATCAGATACAAGAAAATTGGTTAGCGAAGGAAATCAATAATTATTGCGATGTTCCTTTGAAATTTGTTAATCATATTCAAGAAGTGCCTGACTTAGTCATTACTGACAAAAATAATCCGCTTTTTCACGCCAGTAAAACTTTTTATTGGCATCCCGTTCCTTATTTAGACGAATACTATAACCTAAAACAAGTAGTTCGCAAAATTTATTTTGCTAAATTGCGTGGGGAAAACAGTTTGGAGGGAATCGGATGTTAACAGGGTTACTTGATGTACCTTATCGTAAAAGTTTTGCTCTTTTAGAAGAGTTACTCGAACGTCGTGAAGCAGAAGAACAAACATTGGCGATTTCTACTTTAGCGACTCAATTAAAAATGCAACAAAATACCATTCTACAATCTGTAGCTTTGCTCCAAACAGAAATTGAAAAAAAACGGCTGGGAGAACTTATTTTCTTTATCAGCAAATGCCAAAGAAATCACATTTTGGTTTGCACCCTATTTCCAACTGTCGTTTTTGATGCCCTACTTTGTCAAAAAAAGTTTCGCGTATCAAGTACTGACCTATGCCTTTAACCATAATGCAATTGATAGCAAACATTTTGAAAAAGTCCTAGAGATTTCTTCATCAACCTTTACACGAAAAATTGGACAATTAAACCAATGGCTCCAAAAATATCAGATTGAAATCAATTTAAAACGTACCAATGTGTTGGTGGGCAAAGAAAAAGATATCCGGATTTTCTTTATGATGCTTTTTTGGAACAATTACTCTGAAGGGGATTGGCCGTTGCACACGATTACTAAAAAAGAAGTCCATAGTCTCTTTCGACGTTTAAAACACTCTGTTTCTTTCAATACAACACAAGATTTTACAAAAGACTTGATTTTTTCTGCGGTGATTTTAGCGCGTTGGAAAGAGGGCTTTTTTATCAAAGAAACTTTCGTGGAGGAAGAAGCGATTGTTAATCCCTTTGTTAATCTGAGTGAATTTGAATTGTTTTTTAAAGAAGAAGCCTTACACCAAGTTCCAACAAAATTTATACAAAAAGAAGGCCTTTTTGCCTTTTTCTTATTGACGATTAGTGTCAGCTACGCCACACAAGATGTCTTGGAAATTCCTGCAGCACGGATGCATATGGTCCAGCTATTAGGCTCACCCATTAAAGAGATCATTTATCAACTAACGTCTTTTTATCAAATTAAATTGACATTTCACGAGTATCTTTATCTATATACTTCTATCCAAAATTTAAGTGTCTTTTTTAAGACCTTTGTCACGATTGCCAATCCATTTGTGCAAGAAAGCTTTTTAAAAGAAGCACTTCAAAAAATCCAAGTCTCTACAAAGATGTGAAGCGCCTTACAATTGAAATGCTTCCGACATTGATTGGCAATGAAAAATTGTTAGTTGACTGCTTGTTTATTCTTTTTTGTACATTGAAAACGAAATCTTTACCACCGATTCGTGTCTTAGTAAGGACCAATCAAAGTAATTTAATTTTAGATACCCTTTATGAAAAGCTAAGTAAAGCCGTGGATAAAAAATTAATTTTTGTCGCTTCACCAGAAAAGCCTTTCGATGTAATTATTACAGATATCTTTTCAGAAGTTAGTGTCAAATCAACGGTTCCCACTTATTATGTTGATTTTTCTGCTAGCATTGGTGAACTAGCGCAAAGCTTAGAAAATTTAAATACACAAATTGTCACCAAACAAAGTCCACGCCACTTTTAAAAGTTTTCACGTGAAACATTTTAAGTGATAAAAATTACAAAAAACGCCAAAAGGTAGCAGAAAAACTGCTACCTTTTGACGTTTTTTACGAAAATTTTCAATGTTCCACTCTAGTGATACCGAAACGTAGAACATTCATTTACTAACTACTCACTTTACATGACGTTGTTATTTTCTGTCACCAATTCTAGCTCTTGCAAGTAATGATCCAAAGTCGCGTGATGTTGATCGACATCGGCTAACTCTGTTTCAATTTTAGCTAAACGCGTGTTCATGCGTTGAATTTCCGTTAGTGTTTGTTGTAAAACGTTTAAAATCCGTTCATCGTTAGGCATTGAAATCACTCCTTGTCCATTTATAGTTCTGAGCCGTGTTCAATCTCTTCAATCGTTTCAAGAGACAAATCTTTGGCATCATTTTTAGCTTTGTGGAAGACCATATATAAAATGGTACAAACGATTGGGATACAGCCTGCTAAGAAGTACATTTGTTGGAATGACATAAAGTTACGTAATTCACCTAAAACGTACGGACCAACCCCTAATCCAAGGTCTAAACCGATGAAATAAGTCGATAAAGCAATCCCGATACGGTGAGGACTTGGGCTTTCTTGAAGACAAACCGCTTGGCCATTTGACATGAAAGTACCATAACCTAAGCCAATTAACCCACCTGAAACTAATAACATCCAACCAGACGTAGTCATACTTAATAAGAATAAGCCTAGTGTTAAGAAAATGTAGCTCGGATACATGACGTAGCGTTCACCTTTGACATCGAAAATCCGACCTGTCGATGGACGTGTTAAGGTAATCACGACCGCATAGACGATAAAGAAGAAGGTGCTGACGTCAACTAAATCGATTACTTTGACATAAGAAGATAAGAAAGATAAGACACTTGAATAAGCAAGACCCATTAAAAAGGCGATAAATGTAATAAATAAAACTTTCTTTTCAACAAAACTATCAAAATTCCATTTAGATAAAGCTTCACGATGTTCAGGTGTTAACTCAATATTTTTCACTGGGAAAATGAAGCAAGCAATGGTTGTTAACAAAATTAAAATAATTGAAAAGTTAATAATGACATGGAAGTTGGAAACATTTAACAATAACATCCCAATAAATGGCCCAATGCCGGCTGCTAAACTAGTACTCAAACCATAATAATTGATCCCTTCCCCTTTTTTGTTTTTAGGGATATAGGCGGTAACAATTGCGTTGGTCGCTGTCGAAACGGTTCCGTAACCAAACCCATTTAAAAAACGGACCAGATAAAGAATGCCCATACTTGGCATATACATATACGCAACAGTCGTTAAAAGATAAAACAAAGCCCCATAACGTAAGACTTGTTTGCGCCCAATCAGTTCAAGGAGTTTCCCCATGAAAAGTCGTGCAAGCAATGTCCCGATGATGTAAATTCCTGAGGCCAAACCCGCTTGACCTAAAGTAGCGTGTAAGCTATCTTGCGCAATCACCGCAATAATAACCATTAATAAATAATAAACAAGATAGACAATGAAATTAATCACTGTAATACTGATAAAGCCTTTATTCAAAAGCTTTGTTGGTGTTTGTTCTGTCATAATTCTTTGAATTCCTCTCTCTTTTGTTCTGTTTATTTTGTGTTGCTATTTTTCAATAAAAGACCGCTATCCCCTCACTTTGATGACTTATCAAAAAATTTTCTGAAATTCATTTGCAGTTATTACTATACGAGATATCCGTTACAAAAAAATGTAAATTTGTGAATGATAAACGTTATCTACAAATAACTTCAACAAATGTTGTTGATTTTTGTTGAAAAGCCAAAATGACTAATGATTTTAATTAAAATAAGCTCTTGGCTAATTGCTCAAAATTTACTTTTCATACGAAACTTCCTCATACATAGAAAAAGAAAAATAGGACATAAGCCGAAACGACTTATGCCCTATTTTTTTAAACTTTCTCTATTTTCGTCCTAAAATCCATGAAACGATGGCAACTAAAATCACTGCCCCGATAATCGATGGCACAATAGCCATCCCAGCTAAGCTTGGTCCCCATGTGCCTAAAATGGCTTGACCAATTGTTGAACCAACTAACCCTGCAATGATATTGGCAATAATGCCCATCGATGATCCTTTTTTAGTAATTGCTCCAGCGATTGCCCCAATGACCCCGCCGACAATTAATGCCCAAATAAAGCCCATGATTGTTTCCTCCCTTTAACTGTTTATTCTACACGTGGTTCCATATTTTCTTTGACTTGTTCTGTTCCTTTATTCACAGCTTTTTTTGCTTTTTCTGTTTGTTCAGAAGCAAATTCACCGGTACTTTTGGCAGCGCCTGTGACTTTATCTTGAACCGTTTCGCTATCTTCTTCGTATTCTTCTTTTGATTTGATATCAACTACGTTAACATTCACTTCAATCACATCTAAGTGGGTCATTTTTTTCACTTCACGACTGATTAATTCTTTCATTTTTTCGTAAATGTCTTGAATATCTTTGCCGTATTCTACCACGATATCCATATCAACAGCGACTTGTTTTTTACCAACTTCGGTATCAATACCCGCTGTGACGTTATCTGTGTTTACTAATTTTTCAGCAATATTTGAGAAAAAGCCGCCATCGACTGTTAATAGACCATCGACATTTTCTAAGGCTAAACCGATAATTTTTTGAACGACTTTATCTTCAAATGTTAATTCACCTTTGATTGCATGATCTTCTGGTGTGTGTGGTCCGTTTCCTGCTGGTTTTGGTACATTATTGAATTTTTCGTTACTCATGGTTCATTCCTCCTAGTTTCTTCTATTATTGCTTTATTTTTAATAAAATAATAACCAATTATTGAACACGAGGTGCCGTGTTTTCTTTGACTTTTGTCTTGCCTTTAGTTACCGCATGTTTGGCTTTGTTGGTTTGTTTTGACATAAAACTACCTGTCGCTTCAGCGGCGTTGCCAAGTTTATCTTGGACCGTTTCACTTTCTTCTTGGTACTCTGCTTGTGTTTTGATATCTACTACGTTGACATTGACTTCGATTACTTCCAAGTGAGTCATTTGTTGGACTTCGCGAGTAATAACCTCTTTCATTTGATCATAAATGGTCTCGATATCTTTCCCGTATTCGGCTACAATGTCCATATCCACTGCGACTTGTTTTTTGCCGACCTCGGTGTGAATGCCTGTTGTAACATCTTCACTGTTAATCATTTTATCTCGTAAATTCGAGAAAAAACCACCGTCCACAGTTAACAAACCGTCGACTTCTTCCAAAGCAATGCCAATAATTTTTTGGATTACTTTATCCTCAAACGTCAACTCACCTTTAACAATCGATACATTTGCATTTTCCATAGCCAAAACCTCCTATTTATGATGAAAATAATTTTTGACAATGCCTGTCTGTTCCAAATACAAACCTAGCCAAATACCTAGTCCTGTCAGGAGTACCACTAACAATGTTTTAAAGAAGCCGATTGACAGAAACAAGATTGCAAAAACCAAGCCGACTAGGCCACCAATTAACGGAACGGCATATTGTTTTATCCATTCAACCATTGTACATCCCTCCTACTCCACACGTGCTTGTGTTTGCTGTTGTTGTGGTCGTTTCATTGATTGAATATCTTCAAAATGAACATCAATCGTAATCTTGTGACCAGTTCCCACCAAACGAGCAAGCCGTTCTTCCATTGTTTTTGACCAAGCTTCTGTTTGCCCAATTAAATCTGCCGTTCGTTTCAGTGTGCCTTTAACATTGACCTTAATGCGCCGTTTTGTCGCCTTTACACGAATGGTTGGTGCTTCCAGAAAGTCACTGTCTTGCAAGCTAGAGCGTACAAATCCTTCGATGGCTTTACGGTGTAACACTAACTTTCCTTGCTCTTCTTTTAATTCAAACGTGCCTTTTCTTCTTGGGAATAAAAGAATGAATAAAAAGAGAAAGAGCATAATTCCTAGTAAAACCAGCGCTACCCAAAAGATTGCTTGACGTGCGTACTCGTTGTCTTGCAAGAACCATTGGACATTATCTGGTGGTTGCCAAGCTGTATCGGCTGACCAAGTGGTGATGGCCACCGCGCCAAATAATGCCATTAAAATCAGTGAACCTAGAAGCAAAAGTATTTTAACAACTTTATTCACGGAACATCCCTCCTAAAGATTAATTGCTTCTCCACCAGTTACGCCATAAACTTGAGCCGTAACATAACTTGCATCATTGGACGCCAAGAAAACATAAACAGGGGCTAATTCAGCAGGCTGACCCGCACGTTCCAGTAAAGAATGTTGCCCAAATTCTGGCAACTCTTCAATTGGTTGTCCATGATCTAACTGTAACGGTGTCCAGATTGGTCCTGGAGCCACGCCATTTACCCGAATGCCTTTTGGTGCCAGTTGTTTTGCTAAACCAACGGTAAAGTTGGCAATTGATGCCTTCGTTGCTGCATAATCCAACAAATGCTCACTGGGATTAAAGGCTTGGACGGAAGTCGTTGTCACAATACTACTTCCGGCAGGCAAGTGAGGCACTGCTGCTTTGACAATGCCAAACATCGCAATAATATTGACATGGAAAGTGTCTATCACTTGTTCCATTGGTAATTCTTCAATAGCGGCACAGGAAATTTGTTGGGCTGCATTTAAAACGAGGGTATCCAAGCCGCCTAATGCTTCATGAGCTTGTGCAACCAATTCTTCAGGTGCCTGTTTATCTCTTAAATCTGCTGGCAAAAGAACGACTTTTCGGCCAGCTTCTCGTATATAGTGCGCCACTTCTTCGGCGTCTTTTTCTTCACCTGGGAAAAAATGTAAGGCGATATCTGCGCCTTCACGAGCAAAAGCAATCGCCGCAGCTCGTCCAATCCCAGAATCACCGCCTGTAATTAATACCCGACGATTTTCTAATTTGTGATTTCCGACATAGCTGTCTTCCCCACAATCTGGTTTAGGGACCATTTTGTCCTGTAATGCGGGAGTTTCTTGATCTTGTTGCGGAAATCCATCACTATAAAATAACTTTCTTGGGTCTTTTAAGTTTGGTTCTGTCATTAAATCTCCTCCCTTTCTACTATTACCTTAATACAATTTTTTCTTTTTGAAAAATATTTGAGCACATAAAATAAAAAAATATTTTTAATACTCATTAAGCGAAATTTTTGGCAAAATTATCTAAAAGCTGATTTTATTTTTCAAAATAGCGTTTAATTGACCTTTTTTATCAACATTTGTTATTGACATATGATGTCCAATTCGCTTAAATAAGAAAGAAGCCCAACAGGCAAAAACAAAAATATTTAGAGATAATTGAGGAGTTACCGCCAATGAGAAATGTTTTACAAGACTACTTAGATGAACATTCCTTTCGAGTCGTTGTAAAAAAGAAGAAAAATTATTTAACTTATGAAGGACTGCAAGATCGTTATGCCTATATTTTAAAAAGTGGCATCATCAAAACTAGCGTTATTTCCAAAGACGGTCGTGAATTTAATTTACGTTATATCAACAATTTGGAAATTGTTTCATTGCTACGTGATGAATATTCAGAATTTATTGATGCACCTTTTAATATTCGCATCGAATCTCCACAAGCAGAACTTTACCAAATCGACCGTGTTCAATTTTGGCGGGATATCAATAATAGTAAAGACTTGCAAATGTATGTCAAAGAATACTATCGGGACCGTTTAATGCATTCCATGAAAAAGATGCAGCAAATGTTGATGAATGGCAAATTTGGGGCCGTTTGTACACAAATCTATGAAATGTACGATTCATTTGGCGTAGAAACAGAGGAAGGTATTTTAATTGATTTCGTGGTGACCAATGAAGAAATTGCGCATTTTTGTGGGATAACTTCTGCTAGTAGCGTTAACCGGATGATGCAGCAACTAAAAGAGTTAGGGGCAATTGAACTACGTAACCGCAAAATTTTGATTAAAGATTTAGATATGATTAGAGATAACATTATTGTTTAACATCAGCACCCCCCGCAAGTTTGACCTTGCGGGGGGGGGGGGCTTTTTATTTTTCAGTGACAATATTCAATGGAAACTGACCTTTTTCTAAATTAAATGTCCGACCAGCCGTCAGCTGAAGCATTTCTTTTTTCATGCCTTCCGCCAAACGTGCATCCCCAAAGCTTTCAATCATATCAATAACGGCGATTACTTCTTTATAATATCTCATTTTGCCAGTGTACAGATAATACGTAAGGTTTTTTAAGTAACGTAAGTTAAAATGAATATAGTAGATTTCAGCAGGAATCGTGGTAACACTCACTAGCGCTAAATATTCCCGAGCTTTCGCATAATTTTTCTTATAAAGTTCCCCAGTAATGATATTTAGGTAAAAACCATAGGCAACATTTAGTGTTTGGGTATCACGTAATTCAGCATCTTTGACAGGAAACATCTGCTCAAGAATCTGAAGGACTTCATTTTCAGAAAACAAGGCGGCAGGATTAGTCACCATTTGATAATCGTAGTATGTATAGTAGCTTTTGCTAGAGATAAGCGCGAGAATTACCATTCGATCGGTTTCATCAAATTCTGGAATTTCCTCCCAATCATTACTAAACGTTAATTTAATATCTGTGTAAATAGACATTTCCAACGCATTTTTATGAGGATTGCGCTCTAATTGATAAAAATAATGAATCAGATTCTTTTTTTCACTTGTATTGTTCAACCCCATTTGACAACATTCAATTTGATGTTTGACTTCTGAAGAAGCCATGATTCTCGTATCAGATACCATAAAAAAAAATTCATTAAAAGTAATCCCCAATGACTGTAATGCCGTCATTAAATCCTCGTAACTTAGCTTGGCTTCACCAATTTCGATTCTTCGATAGGTTTGTTTCCCCTTTTTTGGCAAAACATCTTTCTGAGCAATTTTTTTCTTTTTTCTAAAATATTTTAGAGCACCTAGCACATCCATAATATCCCCCTTTTATAATAAAAATAATATTAAATATTATTTTTTTATTAACTTAAAGATCCAACAATACCTGTACAAATTAAACAAAATCAGCGAAAACATTAATAAATATTTCAAAATATTCATTTTTATTATTTCCGTAATTATAATATTGTAATATTTTGATAATCATAAAAACTTATATACTTAACTTCCCTTGAAAAAACCAAAAGAAATGTTCTATAATAGAAGTCAATATAGCTAACAGAGAAGGAGGTTTTGCATATGTTTGGCTTTGATATCAGCTTATTCCTTATTACACTATTCCGTTAAACCCACTCTTCATTAACCATTGTACAATCAATTTCATTGAATATCTATTTCATTTTTATTAAATAACATTTTTAATAAAAGTACATATCGTTTATTTTCAGATATTTTATTTAATTATATGAAATATATTTATTTAAACAAATAAATTACATTTAATTAAATCAGAGGGAAACAGATTGTAGCAAGTGAAGAAAAAAACAGCTCTTGAGAGATATTTTCTCAAGAGCTGTTTTTCTATTTTATCTCAAAAGCAGTTTGCGTTGTGGGGTTATTACTTAATAAGGTGTTTTTATACAATAAATAGTACGCTGCTGCTGACCAACTAAAGTTTTTCGTACTTAAGCCCTTCCCTGTCAGTGGATCATAATTTTCATGAATAGGGCCTTCTCCCATCAATCCTTCGGCATGTAAGAAGAGTTTTTGTGTCATTTCTTTCGCTTCTTTTGTATAGTCATAGTTTTGAAGAGCTTCTACACCAAACAAGGCTTGATCAAGCCAAACTGGTCCCCGCCAATATTTCGTTGCAGCAAATTTTTCATTGTCTTTGGATGCCGTTGGGAATGGCATAAAGGTATTGAACATTTCTTGATTCATCATGTTTTTCTTAACTGCCGCCGCCTGTTCTTTGGTCGCTACTTTTGCCCAGAGCGGCAACCAGCCTTCTGTTCCTTTGCCACGATTGACTAACAATTTTGTTTTCGAGCCGTCTTCATTTATTTGTAAGTCATAGAAGAAGCCTGTTTTTTCATCAAACATATTTTCTTGAATATATTTTTTTAGTTTCTTCGCTTCTTTTTGATAGTTCTTATAGTCCTCTTTTTTGCCTAGTTCTTCTGCTATCGAAGCTAAATAGCCCTTTTCAGCGTAGAGATACGCATTCAAATCCACTGATTCTTGATTAATCGAATACCCCACTACTTTTCCTTTATTTTTGTTTTCAAAAACTTTAACTCCAACGTCGCCTTTGCCCACACCTTCTTTGTCAAACCGTGTAGCGTTATCCATGCCACTTTCCCACGCGGCTGCTTCAATAACAGCATCATCATCCACTTTAGGTTGGCCATTTTTATCTTTAATGATTTGATCCTTGTCGTCTTTTTGCCAGTGAGCATCACTGACCATGCTTCCATATTCTGCTATCCCATTTTTATTGTGGTCTCTGTTGGTATACCACCAATTATGATAAGCCACAAGTTTGGGATACATTTCTTTTAAAAATTCCTTATCTTTGGTTTCTTGATAAATATGCCAAACTGCCCATGCAGCCAATGGTGGTTTAGAATTTCGTTCATTCCAGTTGCCACCTTCACCACCACGCGCACTGTCTTGATTGTAAAAGACAGCATCAATGATCGCTCCTGCATCTTGTGGACGTACGGTATCATCTTTTTGAATTTGATAATCAAACAAGGCCCGCATATTATTTTTAGCTAACTCAGGATTAAAATCAGCCGTTGCTACATCCGCTTTCCACGAATCCCAAGCCCACATACCAATAAACCATTTATAAGACATGGACGGAACAATCCCGTCATGCTTAAAGGCACCTGCCGCACTTCGCCAATTGGTATTAATCGTTTCAATCGATTTGACTAGCGCATTTTGATATTCAGGAAATTCTGCTGTTTTCTTTTGATCAAACGTTTTATCTAGATATCCTTGCCATCTTTGCTTGTTCTCTTTGAAATAGCGCGCCGCATTTTTGGTATATTCGGGTGCTTGTTGTTGTTCCTTTGCCTCTTCTTCTTTTGTAAAAGTATAGCTTTCTGTCGTATAGGTGTTGTACGTTTGTTTAGGCTTCAATTCAATTGGTTCAGCGGTTGCTGTATAATTCCGATTATCAATTTTTGTTGAAACTTTATCCGCATGATGAATCGTATATTTTGTGTCTTTCGTAGCAAAATAATTCCACGTTTCTCTGACTTCACCAAAATTCACTTGAATGTCATTGTCTTTAGCAGTTAAACGAGTGCCAATATCTAAGGTTTCCGTTCCCTCTTGAATTTTGTCAAAGACCGCACCTGTCCAGCTTGCTCCAAGTGACAAGGGCTCTTCACCAGTGTTTTCAAGTGTCGTTTGGATAAGCGCCGTTCGATTGCTGACAAAAATTAAAGCTAAATGAATCGTTAAATCGTCTAATTCATAGGTTTGCTCTAGGCGCCCAGGATAATAAGACAGGTCCATGCGGTTGCTTTGGCTTAAATCATAGGTTTCTCCCGTTTTTTTATTTTTGACCGTTAATTTGTTTAAACTTGCCGCCAAGTTTACTGGATATTCTTCCGCAATAATCAATGGCCCCGCAAAACCACCCAGTAGCTCTTTATTGCTTTTTTCAGGTAAATAGTAGCCATGCCATGCACCTAAATCAGAAAAATTATTAAAATAATTGGTATCGTATACGCCATTCGTCCGTTCGGTTGGTGATGCACTCACATCTAAAACATTTGCAAATTCATCAACTTTTGTTCTTTCAACACTTGCTTGCACTTCCCTGCTTAACGCAAAACAGCTGACTACGGTGATTCCTAACGCTAACCAAGTAGACACCCGTTTCTTTTTTGATAAACCCTTCATAAAACCCCTCCTATAAAATGATAGCGCTTTATACACTGATTTATTATCAGCAAGGACTATGCCAAATGGAGTGTATCCCTTTTTATTATTGAAAGATTCAACTTTCTCTAGAAAAAAAAGCGACCGTATCGAAGTGTATTGATCAAAAAATAACGAGTGTATCGATAGTGTATTTAGTTTATGCTTGATTCTGTTTTATTTTCGTAGCTTCCACAAATTTTTCAGTAATTTTTTGCGGTCGTGTAATAACAGATCCCACCACCACGCTATAAGTACCTAGCTCCAGGACACGTTGGACTTTTGCTGGCGTATCAATCATTCCTTCTGCAATGATTGGTGTAGTAAAATGCTTCTTTGCTTCTCTTAACAGTTCAAAATCATTTTGTTCAATCCGCTGATTTTCACTTTGCGGCGTATATCCGACTAACGTTGTGCCAATATAATCAAAACCTAACTCCGCTGCTTCAATCATCTCTTCCAGCGTGGAACAATCCGCCATCCATTCTTGGTTAGGATACTTTTCTTTTATTCTTTTGAAAAATGTGGCTAACGTTTCGCCATTTGGTCGTTTCGAATGGGTTGCATCGAGAGCGATAATTTCTGGCTGAACAGCCATTAATTCATCTACCTCACGCATAGTTGCAGTAATATATACTTCTGCGTCAGGATAATCTCGTTTAATAATCCCAATGATTGGTAAATCAACCTCTTTCCGGATTGCTCGAATGTCTACCACAGAATTTGCTCGAATACCTTTAGCCCCTCCTTGTTTAGCGGCCAAAGCCATCTTGGACATGATAAAAGAACTATGCAACGGTTCGTCTGCCAACGCTTGGCAAGAAACAATTAATGCCCCTTTGATTTCTTTATTCAACATTGATCCCTCCAATTTAAAAGCGATTACAAACACAGTATAACTACAACAGCTGAAATATGCCGCTCTTCTAAATAAGAACAAACGTTTCACGTGAAACAAAAGAAAGCAAGCGGTTAAGGCTTGCTTTCTTTTGTTTCCATTTAGCATTTCACCTTAAAATATAGCGGATTTGATTATATCATGATACGATAATTCATATCGATAAGAAAGAGGTGATAAAATTGACAGAATACATCTACTTAGCTAGCGAACAACCTTTATCTACAGGCAGTATAACTTTAAATGGACTGAGCAAGCCCACTGGCAATCTATTAAATAAAGCGTTCTTCTTTTTTATAAATGATTTTGAAGGTGATCCACCAGGTAAATTTTCATACAGCAACTATTTAAAAACATTGAATTATCAGGTTTGCTCTATGTGTTCTCTACCGTCAGATAATCAAAATATTGAAACACCCTCAGCAATCGCTCTTCTTGGCTACATCCGAAATCATTTTAAAAATACCTGCACAACTAAGTTATATATTTTGTCCGCTTTAAATGGTTTTGAAAACAAACCGATATCAAAAACAGTTACTCGCAAACTGTCTGATTTATCTTACAAAGATTTATATTATCAAGAGATGAAACTTTTAAAAATTATTCGTTAATATACTTATAGTGGTCTATCAAAAAAAGAATATTTATTCCGTTACATAAACTTTGAAAAAATGAAAAATAAGACCTTCAACATACTCTATCCTGTTGAAGGCCCTTCTCTCTTATTTAACCCTTTAATTTTTACGACCCTCTAAATAATCATACCCAAAATGTGCATACGCAAATGGCGTTGCAATTCGTCCTCGTGGTGTTCGTTTAATGAAACCTTTTTGAATAAGATAGGGTTCATACATATCTTCCACCGTTTCGGTTTCTTCACCGATATTTACAGACAAGGTACTTAAACCAACCGGACCGCCGCCGTATAAATCAATCATTGTTTTCAACAATTTTTGATCGACATAATCCAAGCCTTGATGATCCACTTGCAGTAAGGTTAACGCTTTGTCTGCAATCGCTCGGTCGATTTTGCCATCTGATTGGACTTGGGCAAAATCACGGACACGTTTTAACAAACGGTTAGCAATTCGGGGGGTTCCTCTTGAGCGGCGCGCAATTTCAAAGGCACCTTCCTCAAAAATCTCCGTTTGAAAAATATCCGCGGAACGGAGAACGATTTCTTTTAAATCCTGCTCTTGATAATACTCCATGTGAGAAATAATCCCAAAACGATCTCGTAATGGCGCTGAAAGCATCCCTGCCCGTGTGGTAGCGCCCACTAAAGTAAAAGGCGGTAACGGAAAATGAACGGGATGTGCCGTGGTTCCTTGACCGACCATGATATCAATGTAAAAATCTTCCATTGCGGAATACAGCATTTCTTCCACAACTCGCGGCAAACGATGAATTTCATCGATAAATAACACATCACCAGGCTCTAATTCGTTCAAAATAGCGACTAAATCTCCCGCCCGTTCGATGGCTGGTCCACTTGTGGTACGAATGTTCACATTCATTTCATTGGCGATGACCATCGCCATTGTCGTTTTCCCTAAACCTGGCGGACCATAAAGAAGGGTATGATCCAACGCTTCATTCCGATTTTTCGCCGCTTCAATATAAATCGTTAGTTCTTGTTTTACTTTATCTTGACCAATATATTGTGCTAAAAATTGTGGACGTAACGATTTTTCAATTGAAGCTTCTGCTTCTTGACTTGCAGCTGAAAGCAACCGTTCTTCTTCTGTCATCGTTATTCCTCCTTAGCGTTTCATCATGAATTTTAACGCATTGCTCAAATAAACATCTGTCGTTGTCTCACCTAACGCTTCCAATTGCTTAGTGATACGCTTAATCTCTCGGTCACTGTAGCCTAGGGCACTTAATGCTTCTAACGCTTCTGCCAATGCTTGATTGCTTGTTGTCACCGCTTCGGTTGCGGTCATGGCCGCAACCGCTGCTTCGGAAGACTCTAATTCGCCTAATTTTCCTTTTAAATCTAAAATCATTTGTTGGGCTGTTTTCTTGCCAACACCTGGGAACTTCGTTAAATATGTAACATCTTCCCCTTCAATTGCATTGATTAAACCACCATGATCAGCCACAGAAGCCATGATAGCTAAGCCACTTTTAGGTCCAATTCCAGAGACACTGATTAATTTTAAGAACAATTGTTTTTCTTCTAAACTGCCAAAACCAAATAAAAGTTGTGCATCTTCCCGCACGACTTGGTGAAGATATAGTTTAATATCCGTATCCATTTTTCCTGAATAGCGATACGGGTTATCGACTGAAATCTGATAGCCAATGCCATTTGTTTCAACGACAATATAGTATGGGCTAACAAACGTTACTTTTCCAATAATATATTCGTACATGTTGTCACCTTTCCAATTGCTGATTGCGTACATATGTTCCATTTTAACACAAAGCATCAAAAAGCCATAGCGGAGAATTTTTTATCATCGATCTTGGCTACATCTATTTGTTACTTTTCGCTCACTAGGGAATTAAAAAGTGCGTACTGTTTTTTTTGACATGCTTGCGTGATAATAGCGGTAGCTTCAAAAAAATAACCAAGAAGGAGACTACATACATGAAATTAAGTATCTTAGATCAATTAACGGTTCCTAAAAATCAATCAGCAAGCGACACATTACAAGAAGCCAAAGAGCTCGCTCAATTAGCGGAAAAACTTGGTTACACAAGAATTTGGTATGCCGAACATCACGGCTCAGACGCCTTTGCCAGTGCAACGCCAGAAATTTTAGTTGCACATATTGCTAGTGCCACCGAAAAAATTCGTGTTGGCGCGGGTGGCATCATGACCATGCATTATGCGCCATTTAAAGTCGCAGAAACGTTTAAAACGTTAGCAGCTTTATATCCTGATCGAATCGATTTAGGCATGGGCCGCTCGCCTGGCGGCAGCCCTTTAACTACGTTGGCGTTAAATAATGGTCAGCCACCACAGCTAGACCAATTTGATAAATTACCTGAAATTTTACTCTTTTTAAGAGAGGAATTTCCTGAAGATCATTTATATTCTAAAATTTCAGCTGTTCCGCGGGAAGTTCTATTACCACAACCTTGGTTACTAGGTGCTAGCAAAGAAAGCGCACGTTCAGCTGGTGAATATGGCATTAATTTTTCCTTTGCTCAGTTTATTCATGGACATTTGCCCAAAGAAGTATTGTCCGCATATTACAAGCATTTCCGACCAGTAACTGAACAACAAGAGCCGCAAGTGAGCGCTGCGTATTTCACTTTTGCCGCCGACACGAAAGAAGAAGCAGAATACCATGCGGCTAGTTTCGAGCATTATATCTTTGCCACCGAACATGGGCTTCCAAATAAATTTTTATCGCCAGAAGAAGCCCTAGCTTTCCCTTACAGTGAAATGGACAAACTGGTTTTAGAACAAAATAAACAACGCTTTGTCATTGGCAGTAGCCAAGAAGTTGCGGAGTTTTTCCACCAACAAGAAGAACTAGGGTTGACAGAAGCAATGCTAATCACCCCAGGTTATGACAAACAAACGCGCTTTCAATCGTTTGAACGCCTAGCAAAAGAATTATTATAGAAAGGAAATGAGAAATGTTAGAGGTTTTAAAAAGAATTAATACGCTTGCACAAAAAGAGCGTGAACAAGGTTTAACATCTGAAGAACAAGCTCTTCGTGTCGATTTGCGACAAGAATATTTGCGGACCATTCGTGAACAATTCAATAAAACATTAATGGGCGTCACTATTTATGATCCTACTGGTGAAGATGTAACCCCAGAAAAATTAAAAGAAGAACAGCAGAAATATTTTGATTAAAAGAGACACAGAACAGTCGATTTGACTATTCTGTGTCTCTTTTTAACTACTCTTCTGTCACATATGTCCACTTATAATCATATTGTGCGCCAGCACCATGGGCAACGACGCCTTTCACTTCTTTACTGCGTAGATGGGCAGTCGCCTTTTGATAAAGTGGTGCTAAAGCGGTCTCTTCACCAATCAATAACTTCTCAGCCTTAACCATGTCTTCCCAACGTTTTTCAGGATCTGAAGCATCTCTTGTAGCTGAAGCCTCAATCAACTCATCGTAGGCTTTACTTGAAAAACGCCCGCGATTATAGTTATTACCAGTAACAAAAAGATCTAAGAAACTACTGGGATCTGCGTAATCCGCAGCCCAACCACCTAAGATTGTCTCAAAATCGCCGCGACTACCTCGATCAATTCGAACTGAAAACGGCACTGGGCTCACTGTTACATCAATGCCCTCTAAAGTATCCTTTAACGTACCTTGAATATATTCCGCTAACTTTTTCGTAGAATCGACATCATCGGCAACAATATCCATTTTGAGTGTTGTTATGCCCAATTCTTTCTTCGCTTTTGCCCAATATTCTTTTGCTTTTTCTGGGCTATATTCAACAATTTTTTTATTTTCATCAGCAAAATCTGTGTCATCTGTCGGCGAATACGACATCCCTTCTGGAATTAAGCCGGTAGCGACTACTGAGCCGTCGCCTAAAATTTTATCTACTAATGCGTTGCGATCAATCGCTGCTGAAATTGCTTTGCGTAAATTCACATTATTATACGGTGAATTTTTATCTCGCTGATTAAATTCCAAATAGCTGGTTCGTGCTTCTTTTTCGATAACCAATTCTGGATCCTTCGCCATTTGCTGGGCCAATTCGCCGCTTAAAATAACATCGTCTGCCTGGCCATCTTGGAATAAGTTCAAGGCGGTTGGCGCCTCCTTGACAACATCAAAATTGATTTTATCTAATTTGACATTGTCTTTATCCCAATAGTTTTCATTTTTTTCCAAAGTCCAATTGGTATCTGAGCCAGCCCCTTCAAAGTTAGCTAAGACAAACGGACCATTATAGACTGCTTTTTCACTGGAAGCAGCGTAATCTTTGCCATATTTCTCTACGGTTGCTTGATGTTGCGGGAAAAATAGTGGAAAGGCCAGTAAATAATCAAAATATGGTGTTGGTTTTGCCAGTTTAATTTCTAGCTCGTAATCTCCGTTTGCTTTAATGCCTAATTCAGAGACTGGTTTCTTACCAGCTACAATGTCTGCACCGTTTTCAATCATTTCTAGAAAATAAGCATACTCAGCGCCAGTCTGAGGATCTGCTGTACGTTGCCAACTAAAAACATAATCGGCAGCTGTGACAGGATCACCATTGGACCATTTTGCTTCTTCTCTTAGTTTCACTGTGTACGTCAGACCATCATCACTGACTTGCACTTTTTCTTTAGCCCCTGCTGGTTGCGGCTTGCTTTTATCATCTAAACGATAAATTCCTTCATACGCATTATTCAGTGCCGTAAAACTAATTGTATCTGTTCCTAAAGATAAATCTGCAGAAGGCATTTCTTGTTGAACTACTACTTTAAATTCTTGTTTAGCGGCAGTTTTCTCTGATCCGCCCTTTGCTTTTTCGGCGCCAGCTCCCCCATCACCACCACAAGCAGCTAAAACTAACAGCGTTGTTAAACTTAACCCGATAAGTCCTTTTATACGTTTACTTTTCATGCCTTTCTCCCTTCACAGAAAAAACTCTTCATTTTTTAATTTTTAGAATATTCTTATAATACTAAAATTAAAAACAAATGGCAAGCATTAAAATAAAAAAAGAACCAATCCCGAAGGACGGTTCTTAAAAAAATGACTAACTAGCTTTGTTACGTCGTTTATAAATATACCAGCCAGAAGAAGAAAGTCCAACGAACAGTAAACCATATAATGCAAGCGTTTCTGTTTCTGTACCCGTTTTAGGTAAAAAGCCGCCATACTTTTTCTTCTCTGTTACGGATGGATTGCTCTGTCTTGCTCCCGCTTGGTTTTGTTTATTGGTTGCTACTGGTGTTTCTGGTGTTGGTTTCGGGTCTGGTTTTGGATCTGGTTTTGGCGTCTCTCCTCCACCGATTAACTCTTTGTAAGCTTCTTCCGAAATAGAAACAATTCGTTCGCCTGGGAATGGTTCTTTATATTGTGCTAAATCAATCGTCGTTGCTGCACGATACAACCGCAAGCTGGTTGCACTTTTCAAGTATTCAATTAAGACAGAATCTAGTGAAATCCCTTCTTCTCGTTCACCACCTAGCATATCGTAACCATCACCACCAGCAGCTAAGAAATCATTGGTAGCCATCCGGTATTGTTTCTTCTCATCCAATGGTTCAAACTTTTGTGTTTGCCGATTTTTAATTTCTATTCCTAATACGCGACTACCGACAATCGTTTGTCCTGTTTCATTGCCTTCGTCACTAGCCAAGCGAGTACCTGGTTTTGTGGAATCATAGTGGATACGAATGGAGCTTGAAACATGTAGGAAACCACCATTTGCGCCAAGTTTTGGTTGGCCAGCATCATCTAGTAAAATTGTGCCATTCTCATCTTTTTGTGGAATCGAACGAACAGACATTTCAAACATTTCTTTAACTTGGGCGCCGGTTACTTGAATTTGCGCAATGCTATTGCCAAAAGGTAACACAGCAATGACATCCCCAACTTTAATTGGCCCTTGTTTAATATCAGCGCGAATGCCGCCACCATTAGTTACTGCAAAATCAGCAGGTTGGCTAAACGCGTCTTGGCCATATGACATAATCGCATCACCAATCAAATTCCCTAAGTTGGTCTCTCGTGTGCGCACATTTTCTCGTTGTCCATCCAATGTGAATGGAATATAATCGACAATTACTTTTTCATTTTCAGCGTTAAAATTCGTACGTGCTTCATCAACGATGGCTTTAACTGCCGGGTTTTCTGGCAATTCTAGCAGCTCTGCTGCTGAAATCAATTTTGTTGTTTTCTTAGTTGGTTCACTCTCTGGTGCTGTGACGATCCCAACATTATTTAAATAATTACCTGTTTGAGCATAGATCACTTTGCCATAACGTTTGCCACTTTCGACGGCTGTATGCGAATGTCCATCAATCACAGTGATATCTAACTCAGGATATGTTTGACTAAGGGTTTCTGCTAGCGTATCACCACGCCAGATATGCGGCGTCGTTTCATCTACGCCTAAATGCCCAGTAACCACGAAAGCTTGAATATCCGCGTACTTCTCTTTAATTTCCTTAATCACTGCTTCTACTTCTGGAATCGGGTCTTTAAATGTCACCTTCTCTACGTTTTTCGGGTGTGTTTTCGTTGCTGTTTCTGGGGTCGTCACACCTACAATGGCAAACTTTTTCCCGGATTTTTCTACGATTGTATACGGATCAAAAACCCGTCCACTGCCATCTTTGTAATACGTATTACTAGATAAAATCGGAAAATTCAGTTGGTCTTTATAACCTAGTGCAATCTCTAAACCAAAATCAAACTCGTGATTTCCCACCGCCATGGCATCATAACCAACTTCATTCATTGCTTTGGCCATATCCGCGCCTTTGGAGAAATTGGAGATTGGTAATCCTTGGAAAACATCCCCTGCATCCACCATCAAGGTTGGGTTTTCTTGGTCTTTAAAGGTTTTTAGACGCGCCATACCTAATTCGCCTTTCCCTGCTTCTAGTCGGCCATGAACGTCATTTGTGTGCATAATGGTATATGCATTATCTAAATCAAAGCCCGCATTACGGACATCTTGTTTCGTAATAGCGGCGGCGTTTGGTGTACGTCCATCAGGAGAAGTCGGAATTTGAAGAGTGCCGTCATTCACTAATTCGATTGCTTTGGCACGCCATTTTTCATCAAAATTTGTCCCAATAATTGACCAATTTCGTTCGATTTCTTGTTCTGGATCAAGAGTTCCTTTTTTCTTAATATAATCAACAATCATTCCTCGTAAGGTTTCTGGATCAGAATTTTTAATAGGTTCCCCTACTTGAATCCCTTGGCTAGCTAAACCGCCGTAACGATAATTATTCATAGCAATCGTATATTCTTTGGCAGGATCCAGCGGTTGGCCGTCAATTTTCGCATCTACAATTCGTTCACCCACTGGTTTTGAAATGTCAATCTTGTAGTCCACTCCAGAAATCATGTCATAGTTATATACACGAATGTTTGGATTAAAACTAATGGTCAAATCATCTGGCTGTGTTTGGTTATAGTACGCCCCTTGTTTTTCTAAATACTTCAGTAAGTTTTCACCGTTAATGGGAACACTCACTAAGGTATTCGGGTATTTGTAGATATCAAAAATCGTGGCATAGGAAATCTTCCCCGCAGGTAATTTACTGTCGTATTTAAACAGCGCTGCCGCACTTAATTGTGCGCCCGTTACTTCTTTTTGAACGTTATTAATTAAAGAAATCATCGCTGTTGGTTGTAATTGTGCTTCGGGAATTCCTTTAATTTCTTGTTTTGGTAAAAAATCAGCTGTTGCTGTGCCGATCTCCTCCTGAATAAACGCTCGCGTTTTTTCATGGTATTCTTTTGTCGCTGCCTTAACTGCTTCATCTGCTGGAACATTCGTTGTTGGTACAATCGTTGCTGTACCTTCTTGCACTTCCCACTTATCGGCATTTTTAGCAACTGAAAGATCAATTTTGACAACTTCTGTCCCCGTATCTTTCGGTCCCCCTACCGGTACAGTTTTTCCATTCGGCGCTGCTCCTTGCTTGGTAAAAGAAAGGTGGTCATGACCCAGAATATACGCATCAATCCCCGCGACATTTTCAATTACTTGGTCGGCACTGGCAGCCGGATCACTATTTTGTTGTCCCGCATGAATCGAGGCAACAATAATGTCAGCCTGATCGTTAGCTTTCAACTCAGTAACTGCTTTTTCTGCTTCTTCTTTCAAAGGTAAAAAATTAAGCGAAGTAACACGAGGGCCATCCCACAAAGGAATGTGCGGAATTGTTAAGCCGATAATCCCAACTTTTAAATCTGGCTGCCCATCTTGATTAAAATCAAGTTCCTTCGTGGTAGTCCCTTCAACAAAACGAAGACCATCTTCCTTATTGTAGGTATTCGCAGACAAGATTGGAAAAGTGGCTTCTTGTTGAATTTTTTTGATTAACGGTAAACCAAAATTAAACTCATGATTTCCCAAAACCATTGCATCATACTTCATCACATTCATGGCGGTGATCATTGGATGGGTCTTTTCATTCACTAAAGGCGCTTTATTATACAAGTCATCTGTTAAAATAGTGCCTTGAATATTGTCGCCATTATCAATTAAAACGGTGCCTGCTGGGTTTTGTGCCCGGACTTGGTTAACGACTGTACTTACTTGGGACAAACCAACTGGTAGTTCTTTATCATCTTCATAAGACCAATTCCATAATTGACCATGAACATCTGACGTACCTAAAATTGTTATTTTTTGCGGCGTGCTCGTTTCTTCTTTTTCAGCGATTGACGTTTCTAAATTCGTCGTCTCTGTTGGTGCTGTGGTTTCTTGTGACTGCTTGACACTGTCACTCGTAGCCTGATTTGGTGCTTCTTGTTTGATGTCTGTTGTTTCCTGTGTAATGACTGGTTCTTGTTTTCTACTTGAATCGGTGGTACTTGTTACTGCTTCTGAACTTTGTTGACTCGTTGTTTCTACTGCATATGCCGTACTAGTAACACTTGGCGCTATCAACGCAACAGCCATTAAAAAATGCATGCCCCACTTCACTTTTTTAAAGCTCAACTTTTTCACAAATTTCCTCCTTGTGTTTCAACCCATTTGCAACAAACAATTGTCAAAGTAACAAACAACAAAAAGAGCCTTCCCCCATCACGCTGCTCTTCTTTTCCTATCATAATATATCCGTTAAATAAAAAACAGTAAATTCCGTTAAAATAAGATGTTTTTCCTGTAAATTGTTTTTATTTTTGGACAATATAGCGGATTTGTTTGTGAAAAAAATAGTAATTTTGACCAAAAAACGAACTTTACATAAAAAGAAAGTCTTTTTATATTGGAAAAGCGGAACAAAAACTATTTTTTTGAAAAAAATAACTAAAAATACCGAATAAACAGCATTGGTCTAGTCCTTGAACGTCTCTAAACAAATACTAGCAGCAATTGGTCTAGTCTTTAAGGAGGAAAAAGAACGCTCTTTTGCTTAAGCAAAAGAGCGTTCTTTTTTATTTGAGATTAATCCTTCATATAAGGTAACTTTTTAGCATAGCCTTCTTTATTCACTTGACGTGCCCGGGCAATCGCCAAATCTTCTGAAGGGACATCTTCTGTGATGGTTGAACCAGCAGCAGTCACCGCATGATCACCAATCGTGACTGGCGCAACAATGTTCGTTGCAGAGCCAATAAAAGCGTGATCACCCACGATTGTTTGGTGTTTATTTTTGCCATCATAATTAACAAAAACAACGCCGCAACCGACATTAATATCTTTGCCTAATGTTGCATCACCAACGTATGTTAAATGGCCCACTTTTGTGCCTTCATCGATTGTTGCATTTTTTACTTCCACGAAGTTACCAATGTGTACGTTTGCCCCCACATCTGCTTTAGGACGTAAATGTGCATACGGACCCACATCGGCCCCCTCGTGAACCACACTTTCTTCAATCACAGACTGTTTAACAACCACTTGATTGCCGATGTGACTATCAACGATTTCTGAATGTGCGCCAATCAAGCAATCTTCGCCAATCACTGTTTTTCCTTTGATAGTGACTCCCGCTTCAATGACTGTGTCTGAACCAATTACCACGCCTTCATCAATATACGTTGTGTCTGGATCAATAAATGTAACACCATTTCGCATATGCATTTCATTTAAACGACGATGCATAATTTTATTAGCAGTGGATAAAGCAACACGATCATTTACACCCATTGCTTCGTCAAAGTCTGCCATTTGGTAAGCAGCGACAGCTTTGCCTTCTTTTTTCAAAATTTCAATGATATCTGTTAAATAGTATTCCCCTTGTGTATTGTTTGTATCTGTTTTCGCTAACGCTTCAAACAATGATTCATTATCAAAACAGAAGGTTCCTGTATTAATTTCTTGAACACGTGCTTCTTCTTCACTGGCATCTTTTTGTTCCACGATTCGTTCAACAATGCCCACATGATCACGAATAATTCGACCATAGCCTGTTGGGTCTTCCGCATGCGCTGTTAAAATAGTCGCACTTGCATTCTTACCTTGATGGTAATCGAATAAATTTTTCAAGGTTTCCGCAGTTAATAACGGCGTATCCCCTGTAATAACTAATGTTGTTCCTTGTTTACCACCTAATAACTCTTGTGCTTGCATGACTGCATGCCCAGTTCCCAATTGTTCAGCTTGTAAGGCATATTGACTACGTTCGCCTAAATGGCTTTTAATCATTTCCGCCCCATGTCCAACGATTGTCACGATTTCTGTTGGTTCTGTTTGTTCTACTTGATCTAAAATATGTTCGACCATTGGTTTACCAGCAACTGGATGCAATACTTTATAAAGTTTAGATTTCATGCGTGTTCCTTTACCAGCTGCTAAAATAATTGCGTATCTATTTTCCACGTTTGCCACCTCAAATTAACTAAATTGTTTGATTTTCTTCTAAATCGTCCTCATTATACCTTTTCTAGTTTATCTTACTCTTTTGTCTTTTTCAACAAAATAAGGCATTTAAAAGGTAGACCAATTTATTTTCTCATCTTTTTTTAAAGGAATAAAACAGAAAAAAAGAACCTGAAAATGGAATGGACCATTTTCAGGTTCTTTTTCAAATTATTTCTCTGTGAAATAGTTTCCTGGGACTACGCTAATCGTTTTTGTTTGTGTATCCACATCTTCCACGTACAATAGCGAAGTATAGTCATCGATTGCACGACGGCCATTGAATTTTGACTCAGCAAAAACGGTAATGCCCACAAGTTCTGCTTCAAATTCTTCAATCATACTCTTCATACCATTGACGGTGCCGCCGCCTTTCATGAAGTCATCCACGACTAAAACTTTTGAGCCGCGTTTTAAGCTGCGTTTTGAAAGTTCCATTTTTTCGATACGTTCTGAAGACCCTGATACATAGTTCACGCTCACCGTTGAACCTTCAGTAATCTTAGAATCGCGACGAACAATCACAAACGGAACATTTAAGTAATAAGACACAGCTTGCGCAATTGGCACTCCTTTAGTCGCAACGGTCATTACCGCATCAATTTGTTTGCCTAAATATTTAGAAGCAATAATCCGGCCCACTTGTCTTAATAAATTCGGTTCCCCAAGTAAATCTGAAAGATAAACATAGCCCCCAGGTAATAAGCGATCTTGTTCTGACAAACGATCACATAAATCCATAATCAACTGCTCCGCTTCCTCATAAGGAATTTCAGGGATAAAGCGGACACCGCCTGCAGCGCCTGGAATCGTTTCTAAAATACCTGTTCCACGTTCTTTAAATGTTTTTTTAACAATTGCTAAATCTTCACTAATGGAAGACTTGGCAGATTGGTATCGGTCAGCAAAATATGTCAAAGAAACCAATGTATGGGGATGATCTAAAAGATATTGGGTCATATCGATTAATCGTTCACTTCTCCGAATTTTCAAATTCGTCACTCCTTTTCATTCTATCGTTCCTTATTATAAGGGGTTTAACCGAAAAATTCGAGGATTTTTTTCAAATAACTGAAAATAGTTCGCCATTTCTTTTAAAAAAAAGAAATAAAGGAGAAAAACTTTCGTTTTTCTCCTTAGTTTCTTTGCATTTTTTGTTTTCGTTGGACCATGACAACCACTCGGCGATAAATATTGACTAATAAGAATAAACCAATAAAAATTAGGGTAATACTTGCACTCGGTGGTGTTTCCAAATAATACGAGCTAGTCAACCCTGTTAGCATGCCAATCAAGCCCATAAACACACTGATAATAATCACCGTGTTAAAGCCTTTACCAATTCGCATACCTATTGCAGCTGGTAAGACCATAATTGCTGAAATTAACAAGGCTCCCGCGATCGGAATCATCACAGCAATCGCCACACCAGTAATTACATTAAAAAAGCATCGACATCCAATGAATAGGTAGCCCATCAACATGAGCAGTATCTTCATCAAATGTTAAAACATACATTGGACGTTTAAATAACATAAACAATAGAACTAAAACTACGAATAAAATTGCCAACATAACCACTTGATCCCACGTAATCGTGACGATGGAACCAAATAAATACGATTGAATACTAGCAGCTGAATTGCCTCCTGTTAAATTCATCAAAACTAACGCCAAAGCCAAACCGCCTGACATTAAAATAGCAATCGAAATTTCTGAATAGGTGCTATAAATCATTCGTAAATATTCTAGAATGATTGCAGCCACAATCACGACAATTAAGGTCATTAAATTAGGATTCCAATTAAAAAAGAAGCCTAGTGCCACACCGGCTAATGACACATGTGAAAGGGTATCTGCCATTAAAGATTGTCGGCGAATAACTAGAAAGACGCCGAGCATTGGGGCAATCACTGAGATAAACAGTGCTGCTAAAAAGGCCTTTTGCATAAATGCATAAGAAAGCATTTCTGCCATACGATTCACTCCTTACCGCTAAAATGAACACTACCATTGTAGCGACGTTTAAGCGAATTATTTTTTTAATTCCTGCTTATTTTTTAAATTTTTCCCACATTTCTTTAAGCCGTTCCTAGGCTTTCGTTATGATCGAGCCAGATAACGTTTTATTGGAAAATTTACGTATACGATTCTTCACTCATATGGAAACAACGCCATTTCGAATCTTCTTTGCGGACAAGACGAATTTGACGATCCACATAGGTTTTGATATCTTCATGATCATGCGTAATCATCAAAATAGCTTTTCCATGTTCATGCGCACTGTGTTGCAACAATTGATAAAATTCGTTTCGCGATTGTTCATCCATACCTGTTGTTGGCTCATCTAAAATAAATAAATCTGGATCGGTCGCAAACACTCGTGCTAAACTAATTCGTTGCTTTTGCCCTCCAGAAAGCTCGCCAATTCGTTTGTGGCGCATTTCCCACATGTCCACTGATTTCAAAGCTTTTTCCACATGAAGATGATCTTTTTTCGTCAACGGTTTGAACCAACGATTTCTGGGAAAGCGACCTGAACGTACTAATTCAATGACGGTGCTAGGAAAGCCCGCATTGAAAGAAGCGACTTGTTGTGGAATGTAGCCAATACTGATTTTTTCACCAGCACTATTTTTTTTAGCGACCGTAATTTTGCCACTTGTTGGTTTTAATAACCCTAAGGTACTTTTGATCAGCGTTGACTTGGCAGCGCCATTTTCTCCTGTTAAAATAACGAATTCCCCTGGATCAACATAATAAGAAACATCTTCTAAAACAGGTTCATCATCATAATAGAAGGTTAAATTTTCGACTTCAATATAATGCATAAGTTGGCTCCTTTCTGTTGCCAGATTAATGAATGCTTTTTTGTAAAGCAGCGAGGTTTTCTTTCATGACAGACACGTAGTTCTCGCCTGCTTCTTGTTCTTTTTGAGTTAAACTCTCTAAAGGATTCAATACGGCTAATTCGACGCCTGTCTCGTCTGCCAATGTTTTGGCTACTTTTGTAGAAGCCGATGCTTCAAAATAGATCACAGAAACATTGTTTGTTTTAATATATTTTTTTAATTCGGCTAAACGACTTGGCGAAGGTTCTTGGTCTGGAGAAATCCCAGCAATCGGTTCTTGGGTCAAGCCATATTGTTTCGCCAAATAGCCAAATGCAGCATGTTGCGTCACAAAGGTCCGATTTTTAGCGCCTGCAAACGCAGCTTGGTATTCCTTATCTAACGCAGTCAATTTTTCCAAATAAGCAACGGTATTTTTTTCAAATACGGCTTTTTTCTCAGGATATTTTTTGATAAGCGCATCCCGAATCGCTGTTACTTCTTTTTGCGCTAACACGGGATCTAACCAGACATGCGGATCCAGTTCGTGGGAATGGTTATGGCCTTCATGACCTTCTTCGCCAGATTCTTCCTCTTCTGTTCCTTGCATCAATTGAATGGATTGACTGGCTTCCACGATTGAAACTTTTTTCGTGTCCAAGTTTTCAATAACATTCGGAACCCAAGTTTCTAGCTCTTTACTATTATAAACAAAGACATCCGCATCAGTAATTTTCGCTAAGTCTTTTGCGCTTGGTTCATAATCGTGTGGTTCCGTTCCAGCTGGAATCAACAGCTCAACCTCTCCCTCATCACCAACGACTTGTTTTGTGAAGTCGTACATCGGATAAAAAGTAGTCATTACCGTGAGCTCTTTCTTCTCTTTTGGCGATTGTGTGGTTTGCCCACAGCTAGCTAAAAGAAAAGCACTGATTGCTAAAGTAACGCCGATTATCAAACGGCGGTAGATTTTCGTCATGTTCTGTCCTCTTTTCGATTTACCTATTATAAACCGTAATATTTACGATTTGCCAGGAATAATGTACCAAATGGATCACGGGACGTCAAGGAATAAAAACAAATTTTATTTAAACAAAGTTATAAAAAGCAAAGGAACATCCTTATTAAGGAAAACATACACGATTGACTACAAAAAAAGAAGTCTGTATAATATGAAACATTAAGAGTCATATGGCAGCCTTTATAGAAAGCGCTTTCGATTTTCACCTTATTGATAGCGCTTCCTTATATTGAATAATGCGATTTTCTAAACAAAAAATTATAGGTGGTATTGATAATGAAAAATCCGTATGTCCAAATAACCGACCAAGAACAATATAAAAAGTCAATTCGTCGAATTCCTCCAAAAGATCCTAATATTTTTTTTAATTGAGAGACCTACAGCAGGTGAGATTATTGCTCTATGGTGGACAACCTCTTCCCGTGGCAAATCAACTGATAAATATATACCAAAATATTTCAAGCGTATCTATCGAGTAGATATGATTAAACAACGTAAACTATTCATCAAAGCTAACGTTATCTCCGAAGAAAATAATACTTATGTACTGACTGAACTAGGAGAAATGTTAGTACATAAATACTTTTATATTATTGAAGAGCATAATAATTCTTCCAATGATTCTTTCAATACTGAACGAAGAAAGTTAGCTGATAAAATTCTATATTCGCTAGGCGGTGAAATATAATGCAAACGGAAGTTAAAGAGTTTATTGCTTTTGATATTGAAACAACAGGTTTAGACTTCCATCAGGATGCTGTTATTCAGATATCAGCTGCAAGATACGTTGATGGTATTGAAGTTGATTATTTTGATACATTGGTAAATAGTGACTACATTCCAGATGAAATTACCAAATTAACAGGAATCACTAATGACCAAGTACTAAATGCGCCAACTTTAGATGAAGTTATGCCTTATCTTTTTGATTATTTAGGAGATACGATTCTAGTTGGACATAATATAAAAAGTTTTGACTTTCCTTTTTTAAAAGCAAAAGGATATAATATTGCAGAAGGACATGAAATTTATGATACTCGCTATTTTGCAGCCACACGAAAGCATGGGGCTGTAAACAATCAATTAACTACATTGAAATTACTTTTTGGTATCGATGCGATTTCACATAATGCATTGAATGATGTTAGGATATCTGCAATTGTATTTATGGAATTATTAAAGATAGAACCTCAAGAAAAAAGCTCTACTCTTAAGAAAAGTAGCTTGGACTCTTTTGAATTAGATGATGATACTACACCTTTTTTTGAAGGAATGTCTTTTGTAGTAACGGGGGCATTTGATGATTCTAAATATAACCGTAAACAAATTGAAACACTGATAAAACAACATGGCGGTAGGGTATCGTCAAGTTTATCTGCCAAGACTGATTACTTTATCCAAGGTATTCAAATTTCTTCCCAACTTAAAGACGGAAAGCACAGCAGTAAAGAACTAAAATATATAGAGTTACGTGAAAAAGGGGTTGATATTTATAAATTTAATGGTAATCAGTTTTATGAACTAATTACAAACTATAGAAAATTGAGGAAAAATTAATGACAGAACTAAAGAAAATAACTTCAAAAAATGGACATGTTTACCTCTTTAAAGATATACAACATAAACAACGAAATGAGTTAGGCATAGCCTCTGGACAATCAGTACTGATTTCAATTTTTGAACCGGATCCATTCTATTTTACAGAAGATATTCAACTTATTCATTATAAAGATATCGTTAAAACCGAATCCGTTTCTTCAAAAGAAAATGAATTTTTTGAATATGTAAAACAAAATTCACCAGTTGCTTATAAAAAGAAAATCTCGGATAGTTATAGTATCTCTGAGTATATTAATTATGCTCCACAACTTAAATTTAAGTATATTATAAAAGATAGTATACTAACTATTACGGGGGAAATTAAAGACAGAAATGTTAACTTTCCAATTTCTCAGCCTTACGTATATGTCGATAAACCAGAAAATGAAATTCCGTTAGATAATAATTTAAAATTCCAATATGTAGTCAACGATTTCGATATACATGCTCCCGAATACAAAATATCGTTTATTTTAGGTACTTCAAAAGCCGAGTATGGTCGTTCTTTCAATATGAAAAATTTCGAAGGTGTTTTACGCACCCCATCTGAAATTAGTTCTATGAAAGCAAAAAAAAAGAAATAGTTACTTAAATAAAGCAAAAAAGTTCTACGCCTAAAATTCGAATTTAGACGTAGAACTTATTTATTTCAATGTCCGAACCAAATAAACTTCTTCACAAAAGCCTTTAAGTCCATTATAAATCCGTTGTGCTCGTGTTTTCTTTTCACATAAAGCAAAGACTGTCGGTCCACTGCCGCTCATCAACGCTGCATCAGCGCCGTACTTCAGCATGCGATCCTTGATTTGTTGCACGATTGGATGTCTGGCAATCGTGACACTTTCCAACGCATTGCCAACCGTTTGGGTCATCCCAGTATAATCCCCATTTTCAATAGCTATTCTTAGTCCAGCAATATCTGGATGGTGCAATTCATCTACCGCTAAATCATTAAAAACGGTACTAGTGGATACACTAATTCTTGGTTTAACTAACACAATCCAACATTGAGGCATGGTCGGTAATGCTTCAATTTTCTCCCCACGTCCGTTTGCAAAGGCTGTTCCGCCCCTTAAACAATAAGGAACATCCATACCAATTTGGCTGCCAATTTCACAGAGTTCGTCCATCGTCAACCCCAGATTCCACAGTTTGTTCAAGCCTCGTAATGCTGCGGCACAGTCACTGCTCCCCCCTGCTAAACCAGCTGCCACGGGGATACGTTTTTCAATATATATTTTAATTCCTTTATGAATATTATAGGTACGCTTTAATAAGTCAACTGCTTGATAGACATGATTCCGTCGATCCACGGGTAAAAAAGAGCTGTCCGTTTCAATACGAATGATGTCTTCTTCTAGATTTTCAAAAGTTAAATGATCGGCTAAATCTACACTTGCAAAAATAGATTCAACTTCATGATAGCCATCCACACGTTTATGCAGAACATCTAACCCAAGATTAATTTTCGCAGGAGCTCGTTCGATTATTTCCATCGGTTCCCTGATTCACCTTCCTTAATCTTTTGTCTACCAACATTTTAATCTTTTAGATTCTATCATATGTCCATGAAGAAGTACACCGAAGATTGCTCTTTCTCTGACGACAGATGGCTGAAATTAAAAAGAGCTTAGGAACGAAGGGCTCTTCCTTCACTCCTAAGCGGACTTTCTAAATTATACGGCTTGACCGATGAATTCGATTTCAACGGTGCGTGTTAAAACATCTGAATAGCTATAAGATACACGTTCAAATGAGTTCTCGTCTGGATCCAAGTCAACAACAAAAACAGATGGATAAGTCTCCGTTAAGATTCCTTTACGTTCTGTTTGGCGCTTTCTTCCAGTCTGAGCAACTAACATAATTTCACTGCCGATACGGCCTTCCAAATCTTTCTTAATTGACGATAACGTTGTTGGCATTGCATTCACCTCGAGAAACATTATATCACTTTTTTTAAAAAATTTCAAGTTTATCATACTAGAAGTCTGTTTGCAACTACTTTTGCTCGACAAACCGGCTGTTTTGTCGAATTTTTATTCATTTTCTAATGTATATTTCATTTTTGCTTTGGCACGATCATAGGCACTTCGGACAGCTGAAAAAGTTCCCCCACGTACTTTAGCAATTTCTTCTAACGTGTAGCCTTTTAAGTATGCGTTTAAAATTTGTTGTTCCAACGAGGAAAGACGTGTCGGAAAAGCTGCCAATTTTTCTTGAATCATTAATTGACCTAATGGGTCGGTAGCCGCTGTCCCTAAATAGTCCACTAACTCTTCACCAGCGCTTTCTAATCGTTGTTCCAGAGAAATAGACAAGGTATCTGTTCGCCGCTTATAGGCGCATTGATGGCGAATTAAGCTATGTACGTGATTTTCAAAATTTCGTTTAAAAAACTTTCCTAATGATGCTTGTTTTTCTGAATCAAATCGTTCTAACGTCCGAAAGAAGACAATTCGCCCTTCTTGAAGCCAGTCCTCAGTATCATAATCTTTTAAATAGTATTTTTTCATGCACTTATAAATCACTGGCTGATATTGCCCATATAAGGCTTGAAATTGTTCTTGGTCTCCTGCTAATGCTTGTTGAATCTGTTCTAACATAAAAAGCCCTCCTTTTCGATAAACGTATCGAATGATTTAGGAGAGCATAGCATGTTAGAAATTTATGACTTAAGCGAACATTTGTTTAATCTTTTTTTTGAGACAATTCTTCTAGCTTCTCAGAAAGTTTTGATAACTGCTCCACGTTCCATGGAGAATTTCGACGAAATTGCTGGAAATGGATATCCGTTGCATGAATGGCAATCGTCTTTTCTGTTTTCTGGACAGCTTTGTAAAGTTCATTGGCCGAAGTCCGCAATGCACCTTGTGAAAAGACCACCCATTGTTCAGCCAAATCACTCGTTGCGACTGTTACTTGCGTTAAACGATCATTTTTTTCACCAGCTAGACGTTCAATATAACTATCTGCTGTTTCATCTTCTTTGGTGAAAACCACGGTCAAAAGGTACTTTTTGTACGTTTGCTGAATACCTGGGACTAATTGGGCATCAAAGACCACAATGATTTCCAACCCTTCATATTTGGCGTAATTGGACAGACGACTAAGAAGCAGTTCACGCGCATCCTCTAAACGCTCTTGCTTTTTCAACTGGACCAATTCTGGCCAAGCACCAATCATATTATAGCCATCAACGATTAACAATTGTTTTTTCATACAATCGCCTTCTTCTATAATGGGTTGCGGCCACGATAGACTTCATACATTAGCAAGCCTGCAGCCACACCAGCGTTTAAGCTTTGAACGTGTCCAGTCATTGGAATCGTTAATAATTCATCCACTTCTTTATGAAGACCTTGACTCATGCCACGACCTTCATTTCCGATGATTAAGGCAATTGCGCCTTGTGTATTCCAGCGACGATAATCCGTCCCAGACATATCTGTACCAAAAATCCAAAATTGATTCTCTTTTAGCGTTGCAATACTTTGCGCTAGATTCGTTACACGAGCCACTGGAATATGTTCCACGGCCCCTGTTGACGCTTTGGTTACGGTTGGTGTAATTCCCACTGCACGATGTTTCGGAATGATAATACCGTCCACGCCTGTCGCATCAGCTGTTCGCAAAATTGAGCCAAAGTTATGTGGGTCCTCTAGACTGTCTAAAATTAGGAAAAATGGTGTTGCTGTCTTTTCTTTTGTTTGTTCCAATAATTCTTCTAAAGTTAAATATTGATACGCCGTGATTGCTAAAACCATGCCTTGATGCACGCCGTGATCACTCATCGTATCTAATTTTGCTTTAGGCACCCATTTAACTGGAACAGCCTGTTCTTTCGCTGCTTGTTTTAATTGCTCAATTTTCTCGCCACGAGCATCTTCTTGTAAAAACAATTTATTCCCGCGTCCTTGCTGCAACGCCTCAACAGTGGCATGGAAACCAAAGACAAAGTTATCTGCTAGCTCTTCTGAGGTTCCATCAGCACCTGCTGTCGCTGGTCGTGGGTTCCGTTCTTTTGAACGCTTATCTGAACGTTTCTTACCTTTTTTTAAAAGGACGAGATTTTTCATTTTTCATTGGTTTCACCTACTTTCTTGATACACCAGTTAATTAATTCTTCTAAACGTTCTTTTTGTTGTGTTAAATGTAAATAACCCATCAAGGATTCGAAACCGGTCGCTACCCGATAGGTCGTCACATCAGCATTTTTGGCAAAGGTGTGACTTTTAGCATTCCGACCGCGTTTGTACATCACTTCTTCTTCCTCCGTTAGCATTTCTCCCGCTAACATCGCTTGCATTAAGCTTGCTTGGGCTTTTGCTGACACGTAATGTGTCGCCATGCGATGCAAAACATTCGGTTTCGTTTGTCCCAAGGAAACTAAATAATCACGAATGTAAATTTCATAAATCGCATCGCCAACATAGGCCAAAGCTAAACCGTTTAATTGTTTGTAATCTCTCATTCACTTCTTCTCCATCTCGTTCCTTGCGGAGTATCTTCTAAAACAATGCCTTGTTCTTTTAATAAATCGCGGATTTCATCACTTCGGGCAAAATCACGGTCTTTCCGTGCTTGGTTCCGTTCTTCAATTAACGCATCGACTTGTGCATCCACTAATTCTTCGTTTTTAAAGAATAAACCAAAAATAGCTAACCAGCCACTGAAAAGCTTATCCATCGCCACTAGAACTGGTTCCGAAACTGTCGCTTGTTCACTGTACTGATTCATCATCTTCGCTAATTCATAAACGACCGTAATCCCGTTAGCTGCATTGAAATCATCGTCCATTTCCGTAATAAAACGTTGTTCTAATTCGTTTAATTGAGCCAAATAGTGTTCATCCTCTGGCAAACTTGCGACCGCATCTGCTTGTCTAAAACGTAAATTTTCAAACGCATTTTTCAATTTTTGATAATTGGCTGCTGCCTCTTTTAGAGTGCTTTCGCTATAACGAATCGGGCGACGGTACTGGGTGGTGGACATAAAGAAACGTAAAATTTGCGGATCCACTTTTTGAATCATTTCATGAACAGTAATGAAGTTACCTAGGGATTTACTCATTTTTTCATCGTCTTCACCAATTGTGACATAGCCGTTATGCATCCAGTAATTGGCAAAGGTATGGCCTGTTTTGGCTTCGCTCTGTGCAATTTCATTCTCATGATGTGGAAATTCTAAATCTTGTCCACCACCGTGAATATCAATCGTCTCTTCCAAGTGTTTTGTCGCCATGACAGAGCATTCAATATGCCAGCCGGGACGTCCTTTCCCCCAAGGAGAATCCCAAGAAATTTCATCTTCTTTGGCACTTTTCCAAAGAGCAAAATCCAATGGGTCTTCTTTTAATTGTTGTTCAACGCCAGTTCGTTGACTTGCCCCCACTTCTAATTCATCAATCGATTGATGGCTTAATTTACCATAATTAGGGAATTTACGGGTGCGATAATACACATCACCTGCGACCTCATAAGCAAAACCTTTTTCAATTAAAACTTCGATGAAAGCTAAGATATCAGGCATGTGGTCCATCACCCGAGGATGTAACGTTGCTGGTTGGACATTCAATGCTTGCGTGTCTTCTTCAAAGGCTTTGATAAAACGCTCCGCCACTTCCGGCGCAGTAATTTTCAATTCTTTAGCTGCCTTGATAATTTTATCATCGACATCTGTAAAGTTCGAGACATAATTCACTTCATACCCACGATATTCAAAATAACGACGAATCGTATCAAAGGCGATCGCACTGCGCGCATTACCGATATGGATATAGTTATACACGGTTGGTCCGCAGACATACATCCGAACTTTACGCGCCTCAATTGGCGTAAATACTTCTTTTTCTCTGGTCAATGTATTATAAATTTTAATCATGCCCTTTTTCCACCTTTCTTCCATTTAGACGAACGACTTTCGCAGGAACACCCACAGCTGTGGCATCTGCTGGGATGTCTGAAATAACAACAGCACCCGCACCAATTTTTGAACGTTCACCAATCACCACTGGCCCTAAAATTTGAGCTCGTGCCGAAATCATCGCTCCTTTTTTCACTGTTGGATGGCGTTTACCCGTATCACGACCGGTCCCACCTAACGTCACTCCGTGAAACAAAACAACATCTTCTTCTATTTCCGCGGTTTCCCCAATCACAATGCCCATGCCGTGATCGATAAAAAACTCCCGCTCCAATTGTGGCTCCGGGATGAATTTCTACGCCCGTTATGAAACGCCAAAATTGTGCATGAATCTTCGCCAACAAAAACAACTGATGCCTATATAAGAAATGAGACAAGCGATGCCAAAACAGGGCGTGCAAGCCAGGATACGTTAAAAGAACTTCTAGTGTGGTCCGCGCTGCAGGATCGTTTCTTTTAACAGCTGCGACGCTACGTTTCAACCAACTCATATGGTGAACTCCTTTCTATTATACAAAAATAAAAAACGTCTTTTAAGCAACAAAAAAACGTTGCTTAAAAGACGCCCATGCGTGGTTCCACTTTTCTTCACAAGAACTAGCTCTTGCCTCGATACAGTTAACGCCTGCCGACGTCTTCGGTTACTTTTTTCACCAAAGCCACTCATAGATGCATTTCGACAAAAGATGCTCGCTGTTCTCACCACCCACAGCGTCTCTGAAATCCATCTGATTGTCTACTTCTTCTATTCTTTGTGTTTTTATAACACTTTATTTAAATGATCTAATGCTTTTTCTTTGCCTAATAATTCGATGGTTTCGCCTAATTCAGGGCCATGCATTTGTCCAGAAACAGCAATTCGAATTGGCATAAACAAGTTTTTGCCTTTAACGCCGGTTTCTTTTTGGACGGCTTTAATCGCTGCTTTAATACTTGGGACATCGAAAACGTCCAAGGCTTCTAATTGTTCTTTAAACGCATGTAACACAGTTGGCACTGTTTCTCCTTGCAAGAATTCTTTCGCAGCATCATCTAAAACTGGATGTTCATTAAAGAACAAGTTTGATAGTTCCACAATTTCAGCTGCATAACTCATTTGTGGTTGATACAAGCTAACTAATTGTTTTAACCATTCGATTTTTTCAGGAGATGGATTTTCTTCAACACGACCGTCAGCGACTAAATAAGGAATACACATATCTGTTAGTTCACTTAAGTCCATTTGTTTCATGTATTGATTGTTAATCCATTCTAATTTTTTCGCATCAAAGGCCGCTGGTGACTTGCTTAAGCGTTGTTCATCAAACAATTTAATCAAGTCTTCTTGTGAGAAGATTTCTTCTTCGCCAACAGGAGACCATCCTAGTAAAGCAATAAAGTTGAACATGGCTTCTGGTAAGTAACCTAATTCACGGTATTGTTCAATAAATTGTAAAATTGTTTCATCACGTTTGCTCAATTTTTTGCCAGTTTCTGAATTAATGATTAAGGTCATATGGCCAAAGACAGGTGGTGTCCATTCAAACGCTTCGTAAATCATTAATTGTTTTGGTGTGTTCGCAATGTGATCATCGCCACGTAAAACATGAGAAATTTTCATTAAGTGATCATCTACTGCAACGGCAAAGTTATACGTTGGCATCCCATCGCGTTTTTGGATGACAAAATCGCCACCAATGTTATCTGACTCAAAAGTAATTTCACCTTTCACGATGTCATCAAATTTGTATTCTGTATTACGTGGCACACGGAAACGAATCACTGGTTCTAGACCAGCCGCTTCTTTGGCTGCTTGTTCAGAAGGTGTTAAATTCGCACAAGTGCCTGCGTAGTGAGGCATTTCCCCACGAGCTTGTTGTGCTTCACGTTCTGCTTCTAATTCTTCTGGCGTACAATAACACTTATACGCACGATTGCTACTTAATAATTGATCAATCAATGGTTGGTAAATTTCTTTACGTTCTGATTGACGATATGGACCATATTCTCCCGGATGAGCAGGTGATTCATCCCATTCCATCCCTAACCATGCTAAGTTTTCCAACTGACTTTTCTCGCCGTCTTCGATGTTCCGTTTTTGGTCGGTATCCTCGATACGAATGATAAATTCTCCGTCATTGTGGCGGGCAAATAAGTAGTTAAATAATGCTGTTCTTGCATTCCCAATGTGCAAGTGTCCAGTTGGACTTGGTGCGTAACGCACACGAACTTTCGTCATGTTCATTCCTCTTTCCATTTTTTAAAAACAGACGGTTTAACGTCGTTTTCAGTTATTTTTCCAATAAAGCAACGGCAATTGCGCCGATTCCTTCTTTTTTACCAACAAAGCCCATCGTTTCCATGGTCGTTGCCTTAATGTTCACTTGTGTGACCGCTAAGTGGCAACTCGCGGCTAGATTCTTTTTCATCTCTGCCAAGTATGGGCTCATCTTTGGCTCTTCCGCTAAAATTGTACAATCAATATTGCCAATAGTAAAGCCCGACCGCCCAACTTTTTCATTTACTTTTTTTAATAAGTTTACAGAATTCGCATTTTTGAACTGCGGATCGGTTTCGGGAAACAGTTGCCCAATATCACCCAGACCAGCGGCACCAAGGATTGCATCAATAATTGCATGTGTTAAAACATCGGCATCTGAGTGACCTAACAGACCTTTTTCATAAGGAAGAGTAACCCCACCAATAATTAAAGGTCGTTGCGGAACTAATTGATGAACATCAAAACCTTGACCGATTCGAATCATACTAAGTCCTCACTTTGCTTAATTTTTATCGTTTTTAGGATGGTTATCCTTGCGATCATTAATCCCGCGACCCGCGTGCGCCGGTTTGGCAAAAATCATACGCCCAGCTGCGGTTTGTAAAGCACTTGTGACGACCACTTCGATTTGCTCATTCATGTAATGCTGGCCATCTTCTACCACAACCATTGTGCCATCATCTAAGTAAGCGACCCCTTGTTGACGCTCTGTTCCGGCTTTTACAACCATCACATTCATCGTTTCACCTGGAATCACCACTGGTTTCACAGCATTAGCTAAAGCATTAATGTTTAAAACAGGCACATTTTGAAATTCAGAGACTTTATTTAAGTTGTAGTCATTGGTCACAACCACGCCATCTAATAATTTTGCTAATTTGATTAATTTACTGTCTACTTCAGAGATATCCTCGAAATCTCCGTCATACATCTCAACGGAGATACCTTCTTCTTTTTGTAAAGCATTTAAAATATCTAAACCACGACGACCTCTCACCCGTTTTAAACTGTCTCCAGAATCAGCAATGTATTGTAATTCATATAAAACAAAGTTAGGGATGAGCAAAACACCTTCTAAAAAGCCTGTTTTAGCGATATCGTAGATTCTGCCATCAATGATGACACTGGTGTCTAAAATTTTGTATTTATGGAAGTTGTCTTCCACTTTACGTTCCAACATTTGTCCTTCGGTGTCTTCCGTATTTGCTTTCTTTTGGCGAGGTGTAAAAACTTTTTTCCACTCCTCAATCCGTGTTGTTCCCATTCGGAAACCTAAGTAACCCAGAATAATCATAACTAGAATTGGCAGTAAACTATTCACGACAGGAATTTGTAAGTTGTACATTGGAATGGAAATAATGACACCAATTGTTAAACCAATGATGGCACCAATACTTCCAAATAATAAATAGGTTAAACTCATTTCATTTAAAGCTGCTTCGATTTTTTTGACAGCGGAAACAATATACTTTGCTAACCCTAAAGATAAAATAAAGAAAATAATTGCACCGATTAATCCGTTCGTAAAGTTATTGTTTAACCAACTGTTATTGCCTTGCTTAGCCATTTCCCAAGCCATTGGGAAAAGAGAAATTCCTAAACTTGCACCAGCAATGATCATCAGCAACGTGATGATTCGTTTTTGCATATAGCCATCCTCCTCGTTTATTTAATAAAGACGTCTAGTGTTGTGGGGCGTACAAAAATCATACGCCACCAAAAACCTAAACGGATTATTTCTACTTTCATTATTTAAAAACTTTTCTTAACGTTTCACCAATTGTTGAAACGCCAATAATTTCAATCCCTTCAGGCGCTTCCCAGCCACCAAGGTTATTTTTAGGGACATAGACTTTTGTAAAGCCTAGTTTTTGCGCTTCACGCACTCGTTGTTCAATACTATTCACGCGGCGGATTTCACCAGTTAAACCAATCTCACCAATGAAACATTCCGAAGATGAGGTTCCTTTTTCTTTATAGCTAGAAGCAATACTGATTGCTAACGCTAAATCAATAGCTGGTTCATTAATTTTGACTCCACCAGCCGCTTTTAGATACGCATCCTGGTTTTGTAACAAAAGGCCTGCCCGTTTTTCTAAAACCGCCATGATTAAAGAAACGCGATTAAAGTCCAACCCGGTGGTCGTTCGCTTGGCATTGCCAAACATCGTTGGGGTAACTAACGCTTGGATTTCCACCAAAATAGGGCGTGAACCTTCCATTGCTACCACAATTGAAGATCCGGTGGCTCCTTCTAAACGTTCTTCTAAAAAGACCTGAGAAGGATTCATAACTTCAACCAATCCATGTGTCTGCATTTCAAAAATACCAATCTCATTCGTTGAGCCAAACCGATTTTTGACAGCCCGTAAGATTCTAAAGGTGTGATGCTTATCTCCTTCAAAATAAAGAACCGTGTCTACCATATGTTCCAACATCCGTGGCCCTGCGATAGACCCTTCCTTCGTTACGTGTCCGACAATAAAAATGGCAATCCCATTCGTTTTTGCCAGTTTCAATAATTCGGCAGTTGTTTCTCGGACTTGACTGACACTACCAGCAACGCTGGTAACATCTGGCTGCGTCATTGTTTGAATCGAGTCAATAATGACATAGTCTGGTTCTAATTTTTCAATGGCTCGTGATATTTCGTGCATATCTGTTTCTGCGTATAAGTAAAATGTCTCGTTGACGGTGCCTAGACGCTCCGCTCGTAATTTAATTTGCTCAGCACTTTCTTCACCAGAAACATATAAAACCGTACCACCTGTGGCTGCTAATTGTTGCGATACTTGTAAGAGCAATGTTGACTTACCTATTCCGGGATCGCCACCGATTAAAACTAACGAACCTGGAACAACGCCACCACCTAAAACCCGATTCAGCTCCACTAATTCAGTTTTTACACGAGGCTCTTTTTTAGGTATGACTTCAGATAGCCGTTGTGGTTGTGTCTTTTTACCAGTCAAACTTACTCTAGCACGACGATCAGAAGTATCTTGAATAACCTCTTCCACCATCGAATTCCATTGTCCGCAATTAGGACAGCGGCCGAGATATTTTGGAGACACATACCCACAGCTTTGACATTCAAATTGAACTTTTGCTTTTTTTGCCATGTAGAATCTCCTTATCTGTTGTTTATTTTAACATTTATTAAATGGTTTGAATAACGTTGCCTACTGAAAAAATGGGCTTTATTTTTGTCCAGACGAACCAAAACCGCCCGTTCTTTCTGCCTCGACTTGGTCATCATCCGCTAATAAAAACGGCTTAAAAATCCCTTGGCCAATTCGTTCACCTTTTTCAATGACAACATCTTCATATCCAAAGTTTAAAAATTGGAACATGATATGTCCTTCGTTATTCTCGTTATTATAATAATCACTGTCAATGACTCCGACACCATTCGCTAAAAGTAGGAATCGTTTTAGCGGGTTCGAAGAACGACTTACCAATTCTAAATATTCAGAATCAGGCATATACGCCTTAATTCCTGTTTTAACTAAAATTGGTTTGGGATTTTCTCCAGCTTGTTGTAACTTCCAAAGACTTGGTACAACGACCGTTTCGGCTGCTTGAAAATCATACCCCGCGGCACCTTTTGTTGCTCGTTGTGGGACACTCAAGCCCTCTTCTTGATACTTAGAAATAATCTCAAAACCACGTTGTTTCATATTCATTCTCCCCTACTGTCTAAACTACTCCTATTTTACCATAATCTCTGATACTCTGGTTGTTTTTAGTAAGTTTCTCATTTCTAAAAGCCCAGTTAATCTAGACTACGCAAAAAAGAGGAGAATTTTTGTTTATTTTCCTTCTTTTAGTCTATCATCTTCTCTTAAAATAAACAGACCAAATCCCAAAAAGTCCCAAGATTCCCTCAAAAAGTTCACACTTTCATTAAACTTTCTTTACTATTCATTATTTAGCACTTTCTAGTAGCCGCTGATTTTGTTATAATGAGTGTCAAATTTTACTGTAAAAAGAAACGAGGCACTTATGAGAAACAAACTCCAACAGGCCAAACGAATTGTGATCAAAGTCGGAACCAGTTCTCTGATTTATCCCAATGGCAATATTAACTTAAAAGCAATTGATCAATTAGCCTTTACTTTGAGTGATTTAAGCAACCAAGGCAAAGAAATTATTTTAGTTTCTTCTGGCGCAATTGGTGTCGGACTGAATAAATTAAATCTATCTGTACGCCCAACGACAATTCCCGAACAACAGGCAGTCGCTGCAGTCGGCCAAGCAGAATTAATGAACATTTATAATCAGCGGTTTTCAACCTATAGCCAACAAATGGCACAAGTTTTATTAACTCGTGATGTTATTGAATATCCTGAAAGTCGCAATAATGTTACCAATACTTTTGAACAACTGTTAAAAATGAATATTATTCCTATCGTCAATGAAAATGATACTGTCGCAATTGAAGAATTGGATCACTTAACCAAGTTCGGGGATAACGATCAATTGTCTGCCATTGTCTGCCAAATTGTTCAAGCTGACTTGTTAGTTATGTTATCAGATATTGATGGTTTCTTTTCAGACAACCCTACTGTCAACAAAGAAGCCACGTTATTTTCTGAAATCAATGAAATTAATGAAGACTTGTTCCAATTAGCCGGTGGTAAGGGAAGCCGCTTTGGCACTGGTGGGATGTCTAGTAAATTAAAAGCTGCTGAACGTGTGTTAGCTAATCAACAGGCGATGATTTTAGCAAACGGAAAGCAGCCAAAAATCATTTTTGAAATTTTAGAAGGAAAAGATATCGGTACGTTATTTATTAAAGGAGGGCATGAAAGTGACTGATTTAAAGCAACTAGGGCAACAAGCTAAAGAAGCCTCTTATACGCTAGGCTTGATGGATACTCGTCAAAAAAATACTTTGTTAAACAAAATGGCCGCAGCCATTGAAGCCAATGCACCCCGCATTTTACAAGCAAATGCATTAGATTTAGAGCAAGCCGCTACCCACGGAATTTCTGAAACAATGCAAGACCGCTTACGTTTAACAGAAGAACGGATCACAGCGATGGCTGAGGGCATACGCCAAGTCGCTACTTTACCCGATCCAATTGGGGAAGTAGATAAAATGTGGCGCAATGAAGCGGGACTGTTAATTGGGCAACAACGCGTGCCTTTAGGTGTTATTGGAATCATTTATGAATCGCGGCCAAACGTGACAACAGATGCCGCTAGCCTTTGTTTCAAATCGGGAAATGCTGTTATTCTTCGAGGCGGAAAAGAAGCGTTTCACTCCAATCAGATATTGGTGACAATTTTACAAGAAGCGCTAATCCAAGAAGCCGTTTCTCCCCATCTCATTCAATTTGTTGATGATACTTCTAGAGAAACAGCCCAACAACTTATGCGCTTAAATGACTACTTGGATGTCCTCATTCCGCGTGGCGGCGCCAACTTAATCAAAACTGTTTTGACAACAGCCACTGTTCCTGTTATTGAAACGGGCACGGGCAATTGTCATATTTACGTGGACAAAGACGCCCAGTTAACAATGGCAACTGAAATTATTGTCAATGCTAAATGTCAACGTCCTTCTGTCTGTAACGCCGCCGAAACGTTATTAATTCATCAAGAGGTGGCTGAAGCCTTTTTACCAACAATTGAAAAAGCCTTGAAGGAGTTTCACGTGGAACTTCGGGCAGATGAACGTGCGTTAGCAATTTTTGAAGAAGCCATTCCAGCGACTGAACAAGATTGGGAAACGGAATTTCTCGACTTTATCTTAGCAGTGAAAGTCGTTGATTCTTTGGACGAAGCCATCCAGCATATTAATCGCTACAATACAAAACATTCTGAAAGTATTATTAGTGATAATTACTTTGCCACACAACAATTTTTACAACAAGTGGATGCAGCCGCTGTTTATGCGAATGCTTCAACTCGTTTCACGGACGGTTTTGAATTTGGATTTGGCGCCGAAATCGGCATTAGTACGCAAAAATTACATGCCCGTGGACCTATGGGTCTAGCAGAGCTTACTTCGACAAAATATGTTATTTATGGAAATGGGCAAGCACGTTCTTAGAAAGAAAAACCCTTGATTTAAAAATCAAGGGTTTTTCTTTCTCCTCTCTAATGTGCATTTTTACACATGAGATTGTTCACAGTTCCACAATCTATTCTTGATATTTTTTTTGAATCCTCATTATACTTTCTACATATGCTTGTTTCACTTGGACTGGATCTAAAATTGTCACTTCTTCACCAAAGCCCATAAAATAGTTGGCTAAAAATTGTGTTTCTGTTGGATGAATCTGTCCAACTAAAAAACACTGCGTGGGCGTTTCTTCCAACTGAATATTGTCAAAGCGATGTTTATAAAAAAATTCTTTGCCTTTTTCTGTAATGATTGCTTTAAATGGAATCGTACGTGCCGTCGTTTGTTGATGGCGATACGATTCTTTCAATTCTTCAGTCGTAAAATCCAGTGTTTGGTTTAATTGCTGAATAGCCTCCATAAAATCACAGCGGTAAGTACGCCAAGCCTTTTTAGTCACATCATAGCCTGAACAATACCAATACCCTTCTAAAATAGTTAACCGGGTTGGTAAGATTTTTTTCGTTGTTGCTTCATATCTGGTATAGTTAAACTGAATTACTTGTTGCGCCAAAATACAATGAAACAGCTGCTCTAAATTGCCTGGTGCTTCTACTTGTTCAATTCCTTCGTAATAGACGACCTTACTCATTTGACTGATTTTAAATTGGGTTGGTTCATCTAAAGAATGCAATAATTTTTGCTTAATTTGCTGATAGGAATGACCAAACGGTGACTCTGCGACTAATTTCAGTAATTGTAACGAAAAAAAGATTGCTAACACTTCATTTTCGTTAAAATAAATCGGCGGCAACAACGGTTTGTTTAAAACTCGATAGCCACCATAACGACCATTCTCCACATATAGCGGCACGCCTAAATTTTCCAAAGCTTCAATATCCCGCAAAGCTGTGCTTTTAGAAATCCCAAAAGTTTTCATTAACTGATTTAAATTAAACTGAGGATGGGTTCTCAAGAAAAAAAGTTCCTGATTTAAACGTTCTGATTTTTTCATTTTTCCCTCCATCGGTGTCACTTTTTGACACCTTTTATTGTTATGCTTATCTTATCAATCTTAGGAGGTTCAAACAATGAAAAACACACAATTTGCCCTTTTTATGGTCTTAAACGGACGAGCAACGGAAGCCTTGACGTTTTACCAAGAAGCCTTTGCTGGTGATATTCTTTTTTAAAATTACTAATCAAGAATTTAAAGAGCGCTTAAATCCTTCTTTGACCATTCCCGCTGGCGAAGAACACTGGCTTTCTCACTCGATTTTACAAATGGACACTTTTCAATTACAACTAGCTGATAATCCTTTGTTTGCAGGAATGAATACCACGCCCACAGAACAATTGACCCTCAGCTTAACCGTCAATAGCCGTCACTCTGCCAAAACAATTTTTGAAAAACTCACGTGCCATCCCGAATCCTGTATTATCCAAGAACCAATTGAAAATGAATTTGCAACATTTTATGCGATTGTGAAAGATCCTTTTGGTTTAGTCACTCAAATTACTCATGAAAAACAAGCAGATCCTACCAAGAAAGGAAGTTAGCCGAAGAATGCGAACCTATGAATCAAAAGAAGCCTTGATTGAGGCCATTCAAATAGCTTCACAAAAATATTTAGCTGAATTTGCAGAAATTCCTGAAACACTTAAAGATCACCGAATTGAAACAGTAGCTAAAACACCTTCAGAGAACTTAGCCTATCAATTAGGTTGGCTCAACTTGCTGCTTTCTTGGGAAGAACAAGAACAACGTGGTCTGACCGTTCAAACGCCAGCTGAAGGCTATAAATGGAATCAACTGGGCGCGCTCTATCAATCATTTTATCAAACCTATGGACAAATGAGTTTAGAAAGTCAGCTGATTGCGTTGCAAGACACCTTAGAAAAATTACTTCATTGGATTGACTCGCTTTCCGAAGACGAATTATTTTTACCTCAACAACGGGCTTGGGCGACCACCAAAGCACAATGGCCTCTTTGGAAATGGATTCACATTAATAGCGTTGCCCCTTTTACTAGTTTCCGAACGCAAATTCGCAAATGGAAAAAAGCTTGTCTTTAAAAAGTTATCCACATTTTTTCAAAAAAAGCTTGACAAGTATTTTTAAATTCTCCACAGAAAACTTTGTGGATGAAATTTCTTATTTTTTCCAAAAAACTTTTCCACAATGCTTATTTGTTCGACATTAAATCTTTGTAAATTCTAGAAAAAAGAAGATGAAAACGTTGTTTTAATAACGTTTTCATCTTCTTTCAACTTTAGGGATTCCTTTACTTTTAGCAAACAGGACTTCTGAACTTACGTCTGTTTTTTTTAGCAACTCGAAAACTTATCCTTGTGGATAAACCGAGATAAAAAGCTTTTTTGTGGTTTTCAACAGAGTTATGCACAAAGTTATCCACAGGGCGTTTTCAGCAATTTTTCGGAGAATATTCGTTGTTTAATCTGGTGATTTAGCATTTGAATGTCAATCCCTTACTACTAATTCTTCTTCACTCCACCCTTAGGATCCTAATAAAATTTTAAAGTTTTTCTTCTATTGGTACATCAAATAAAGAGTATGATAAACTATAGGTACTTTCGAAAAATCAGGTGAGGTTATTTATGAAAAATAAAAGTAGGCAGTTTTTAAAAAACAACTGGCCTTATATGTTAGCCAGTTTCTTCATTCCATTTTTAATTATGGCAATTATCTATTTGAGTATTGGGATTTATCCAGGAAGTAGTCGCAGTGTTTTAGCCAGCGATGCCTTTTCTCAATTTTCAAATTTTCACGCAAGCTTTAACAATGTTCTTCATGGAAAACAAAGTCTTTTCTATACGTGGAATGCTTCTTTGGGACTAAACTACTTGTCCTTAATTTCCTATTATCTTGGTGGCTTATTTACGCCGCTCGTCTTTTTCTTTAACAATCAAAACATGCCTGATGCGCTCTATTTCCTAACGTTGTTGAAAATTGGGAGTGCTGGCTTGAGTTTTTTGGTTCTTGGCAAAACAAACCTTTAAGATTCCTAAATGGTCCCATGTGACTTTAAGTGTGTCTTATGCGCTAATGTCCTTCATTGTGGCCCATTCAGAATTAATTATGTGGCTGGATGCCTTTATTTATCTGCCACTCGTAATTTTAGGAATTCATCGTTTAATGGACCAACGAAAACCGACATTATTGTTTGTCAGTTATTTCTTGCTTTTCATTACAAATTATTATTTTGGCTTTATGATTGGGTTGTTTTCCTTCCTGTACTATTTTGCACGAACGTTTACAGACTGGCAACGATATAAATCTCGAATCGTTGCGTATTTTACTACTTCTCTTTTAGCTGGTGGAGCATCCATGATTATGGTCTTACCTGCTGTCTTAGATTTACGAACCAATGGTGAAACTCTTTCTGAAATTACAACCTTTAAAACAGAAGCGACTGCCTTTTTAGATATTATTATGAAAAATATGATTGGCGTTTACGATACAACCAAATATGGGTCCATTCCTTTTATTTACATTGGGTTGTTGCCTTTGATTTTTTGTCTCTTCTATTTCGTTACGAAAGAAGTTCCATTGAAAAACAAACTACTTTTTGGCAGTTTGTTTGTCCTATTGATTGCTAGCTTTTACATCACGCCCTTAAATTTATTCTGGCACGGTATGCATGCGCCGAACATGTTTCTTTTCCGCTATAGTTTCCTCTTTTCATTCTTAGTTATTTTGCTTGCAGGTTATGGTTGGGAGAAATTTGAAAAGGATGATCTCGGTGTCTTAAGCGGCTTGATTTTGATTCTTTTAGCAATTTTTGCTCTTGCAATGGGCACAAAAGGTGCTACTAGTTATACGTATGTGACTTTAACCTCTTTCGTATTAACGGCAACTTTTTTACTATTATACTTTTTCGGGATTGCTTTTTATCAATTGAAAAAAGCGCCTATGCAATACTTAGTGATTTTGTTATTGCTGCTCGTTTCTGGTGAAGCAATCATTAACACACGGGCGATGGTCACTGGTATTTTAGATGATTGGAACTACGCATCACGCAGCTTGTATTCTGAGCCTTATCCTGACTTAAAAAATCTAGTCGATCAAACAAAAAAAGAAAATGATACCTTTTACCGCTTGGAAAATTTAAATGGTGTTTCGGCCAATGACGGCATTAACTATGGCTACAGTGGCATTAGCATGTTTTCTTCCGTACGGAACCGACATTCTTCAACATACCTAAACGCCTTAGGTTTCCGCTCACGAGGCACGAATTTAAATATTCGTTACCAAAATAATACCTTGTTAATGGATGCTTTGATGGGCATTAAATACAATATTGCTGAAAACAATCCAATGAAATTCGGCTTTGAGCGACAAGCTGCTGCTGGTAAATATCAGCTTTATCGTAACGAAAATGCTTTGCCGTTAGGATTTTTAGCAGACAAAGAGATTTACAATGTCCGGCAACCTCTCAATGATAATTTAGGTAGTCAAACAAATTTACTAAATGCTTTAGCCAATACTAATGAACGGTATTTTACCTTTTATCAACCAACGATGACGCTTCAAAATAACGTGACAATTACGCAAAATACAGCTGGCGTAACTTTTACGGAGAAACAACATAACGTAGCCAAAGAGATTTCTTATACAGTCAATGTGCCCGCCAATACGCAAGCTTATTTGAGTTTATTCCCAACGGATTTTGCTCAATTGGAAAGTTCCACTGCGACGGTCACCGTGAACGGCTCAAGTCAGCAATCACAAATTGGCATTACTGGCCAATATTATAACTTAGGTTACTATCCCAAAGATACAACCGTTAACTTCAAAGTAAGTTTTTATGGAACCAAAGCAGTAAGTTTTGTTCAGCCGCAAGTGGTTGGCTTAAATACCAATGCATTTGAAAAAGCCATTTCCGCCGTGCAAGAAAAAGGCGTTGATTTAACAACTGGCAAACGCTCTGCTTCAGGTACCTTTACCGCCGACAAAGATCAAGTACTCGTCACTACAATTCCTTATGACAAAGGTTGGCGTGTCAAAATTGATGGCAAAAAAGTTACCCCAAAAGCCTTTAAAGATGCCTTTCTAAGCGTTCCTGTCAGCGCTGGAACCCATACTATTCAGTTCTCTTATTTACCAGAAGGATTGATTCCTGGCATCGTGTTATTCGTTCTATGTACTGGTGGTTTCGTTGCCTACGTAACCTTGATTCCTGCTAGACGAAACCGTAAAAAAGAAGACAAATAAAAAATCACGCGATGGCTAAGTCATCGCGTGATTTTTTTAAATTTCAGTCATTGCTTCTTCCACAAGCGAAACACTTTGATGTCTTCCTTTCGTAATCAACAAGGAAAGTTGCACAAAAGCAAAGAGTACGCTGGTCCGCTTAGGATAAGCAAAATAACGTGGTTGCCAACTAGTGACATATTGTTCTTTGCGCTTGCGTGTATCTTGAAACGCATAAATTTGATAACTATACTTGTAAAAAATATTAACAAAGCGTTCTTTTAAGAAAGAGTACTTGCTCTCCCCTACGTTAGCCAACGGCGCCATCCCAATATCAATTAATTGATAGCCCTGCTGTTGATAGGTTTCAATAAAATGAGTGAACAAATATTCTCTAGTAAAAGCAGGTGCGTCTGAACGAATACGTAACAAATCATACGAAATACTTTTGCCTTTTTCCATTTCTTTTCCAGTAATGAAACCGATGACCGTTTGTTTCTGTCTCACCAAGCCCACGCTACTGCATTTCAAGTACTCGGGATCCAACCGTCCACCAATAAAGTAGCGCTCTTTTTGATTCCGTGACCAGTCCGCAGAAACTCGTTCTAACTCTTGATATAAGGCATCACTAATCGTTTCGGGATAAAATTCAAACTGAAAATCCGCTGCTTCCGCTGCTATTTTTTCAGTCACTGTTTCCGTCCAGGCTGTTTGATTCACTGTTGACGGCTCATCAAATTGAATCAAGCCTTCTTCCCCAACTTTCATAAATTCAAAGCCGCAATCGTGAAGATTCATAACATATTCTTCCGAAATACGATAAAAAACTAATTGATAACCTAACAAATCAGCTTGATCCATAAACGCCAGTGTCGCCGCTGTCCATTTCTCTCGTTGCCCAATCGGATCCGCCAAGACAAAGCATTTATTAAACTTCATTTGAAACCCAAAAAGTACTTGATCTTCGCCTTCTTCTTGGTAATAAAAATGACCATAATCCTTTAAATACAAAAATTGACTGCCTTCGTTGCCACCAAATTTTTCCAAAAAGCGTGTCAACCGCGCTTTCTCAAATCCCTCACCTAAAGTAACAGTTGTTTCGGCTAAATATTGATACAAAAAGAATAAACCAATCAAGGAAATACTTAATCCAATCAATCCGTTAAACCAAACATCATCTGACGGAAACAACAAAAAGTGATTGATAACTTGATTGCCACCAGCTGGTCGTGCGGCGTAATAGCCAGCAACCGCATAACCGATAAACAAGCAGCCAAACAAAATACTATCTACCGTTAAAGCGCCCCATGAATAAACAAACTTTTCACGATAAAATTCTTTACGAGCCAAAATAACCGCCAATAAAATAACAGCATAAACAGCAATCAACTGCCACGAAGTCGTTCGTGCCACCGTATTTACAATACAAAATCCTAGTAAAATAATTGTAGGCCAATAAGCTTTTTTCACTTTCATAGAAATGCCTCGAGCTAAACCTAATAACAAGAATCCTACAAATAAATTCAATGTTTGATCTAAAAAATTAAAAGAAAAGGGAAGTAACACTTGGAATAAACGACTGACATTCGACAAATTCGTCACAGTCGACAATAGAACCATCATAATCCCTGCAAAATATAACGCCGCCACCAAAATAAAATGCGCCACTTTTTGTGAAAATAACCGAGGTAAATTATCAAAAAATTGATTGACTTTCATGCCTGCTTGTTGCAAGAACAAAATAACTCCTGTCATAAAAGGCGTCACATAATAAAACAAACGATAATACAACAACCAGACGATCGCTTGTGATCGATCAATCCCTAATTGTGATAAGCCCAAAATCATTAAGACATCAAACGTTCCCATACCACCAGGAACCATAGTTAACATCCCAATCAACGTAGCGATAACAAACATTGGGTAAACAGAAACCATCGAAACTGGCACCTGCATCAAGCGACCTATCATCAAGAAAGCAAACATCCCACCTAGCCATTGACCTAATGAAGCGCCGAATAATAGGAGCACTGCTTTTGGAAAAAATGTTTTAAACAATGTTCGCCGTTTTAAATACGTGAAAAACCAGAGCGCTGGCGCAATCAGGCTGCCCAATAATAACCAAACCCAATATTCACGAAAAACATTTTGGGTTCGAATAAAAAATAAATCAACAAACGCCACAAAAGATAAAATAGATAACCCTGAAATCAAGAACAGAGCAACTTTTGAGACCGTTGCTACAACCTTGCCCCGCGGTACATCTTTTCCGTAAAAATTAATCCGTAGCGTTGCCCCAACCACGCCGCCAAAACCCGCTAAGTTATTAATGGTATTGGTGACCCAAGCCGAAGTTAACCAATCCATTCGTTTCATTGGTGGCTTACCTTCTTTTTCCAATAATTTAACGACTACATAGTCATAAAGGAGCATCGGAATAACCCCTAATAGTCCTGCCAAGACCATACCAATTAAACGCCCCGTACTTTGTTGTTCCATCGTGGAAAAAATATCCGCCCAGCTCATGCCTTGAGCGATATGTGTCACTTGGTTAGCCACGAAAACTAATACAGAACCAAGAAAAATTAGTTTCAATAATAAACTGTGTTCTTTCAACCACTGCGTTAGTTGGCTAATATTTTTTTTCATCTTATAGCCTCTTTCATATCTCTTTTCTATTCATTTAACTTTCGTTTTATCGATTTTCTTCCATGGTAGCCTATTTGCTGAAAATTTTCCAGCACGGCTAGACATTTTGGCTGAATCGTATTGTTTTATTGAAAAAAAGAGTGAGAAAAAAATCTAAGACGATTTTTTCTCACTCTTTTAACTGTATTTTTTACGCCACTACTTCTGCGATAATCTCAATCTCCACCAACACATCCATCGGTAATTTAGAGATTTCAATCGTTGTGCGTGCAGGATATTCCGCACTAAAATACTCAGCATAGACTTCATTGAATGCCGTGAAATCCGCCATATTTTGTAAATAGCATGTCGTTTTGACTACATGAGCAAAATCACTACCAGCTTCTGTTAAAATCCCTTGAATATTTTTCAGTACTTGATTGGTTTGTTCTTTAATCGTTGTCCCAACCACCTTGCCTGTTTCAGGATCCAGTGGAATCTGACCAGAAGTAATCAATAAACCATTCACAATTTTTGCTTGTGAATATGGCCCAATTGCTTGTGGTGCTTGCTTTGTTTTAATTGTTTTCATTTCTTTTCCCCCAGTAAATGACAAGTTGTTACTTTTTGTTATTTTATTTGTTTCTATTTTTCCATTGTACTGCAACCATTTTCGGAATGCTATCTTTTCTCAATTATTCCTAAGCGCTGATGCTGTGCCATCCTTTTGTAAAACAGCTTCAAAACCTTGGCGCATCCTTTCAAGTCCTTCGTGTAGTTTTGCTTGCGAACAGCCAATATTTAACCGTAAAAATCGTTGCCCATTACCGCCATAAATCGAGCCGTCCATAATAGCGACTTTCCCCACAGAAACTAAAGCCGCTTGTAAGCGGGCCACATCTGGAACTGCCGCTGATACATCCAACCACATTAAGTAAGTGGCTTCCAGCTCCGTCACTTTAATTTTTGGCAAATATGTCTGTAAAAAATCTTTCACGTAACGTTGGTTCTCCGCTAAATAATCATTCAACTCGTCAACCCAAGTACCACATTTTTGATAGGCCGTCATGGTTGCTAGCATTCCCAAAATACTTGTTGATGATAAACCATCGGCGTTTTTTAATTTGAGCTGAAAAGCGTCACGCAATTCGTTATCTGGAATTAAGGCGTAAGCAAAAATCAGCCCTGGAAAATTAAAGGTTTTCGTGCCACTGGTAATAATGGCAGATTTTTTATAATCAAATTGCGTAATTGGTCGATGAACATGGCCTTTATTAACGATATCCATATGAATTTCATCAGAAAGTAAAAACACATCATACTGTTGGCACAATGAAACTATTCGCTCTAATTCCCATTGCTCCCAAACACGTCCTGTTGGATTATGCGGGGAACATAAAAGCAAACAGCGATTTTCTGGTTGCGCTAGTTTTTTTTTTCTAAATCAATAAAATCAATGCTGTAGCGCTTCTCTTGATAAAGCAGTTCATTCGCCACTACTTGCCGCTTATTTTCCTGAATAACTTTAAAAAATGCATCATAGGCAGGTGTTTGTAAAATAATGCCCTCCCCTTCGTTAGTCAATAATTGAATCAAAGCAGAAATACCATAGATAACGGTCGGGGTATACATAATCCAGTGTTCTTCAATCTTCGTCTGGAATCTTGTCTGGTACCACGTTTGAATTGCTTCTTTTAATTGCGGATGGTTCCACCTCGTATAGCCAAATACTGGATGGTTCAAACGCTCCTGTAATGTTGCCAGAACTGCCTCTGGCACAGCAAAATCCGTATCGGAAATAGTGAAGGGAAGCAAGTCCGCTTCCCCAAATCGGTCTTCTACAAAATCCCACTGTGTACAATACGTTCCTCGTCGATCAATTGCTTTATCAAACGACACACTCTTCACCTTCTGTCTTTTTTCTAACCTAAAATCATCTCTAATTGATTACGGACCGTTGTCACTTTGGTTCCGATAATCACTTGTACATTCTGCGCATCTAAATGTACAACGCCTAAAGCCCCTAATTGCTTTAATTTGTCATCATCTACTTTATTAGCATCTGCTAACACTAAACGTAAACGCGTAATGCAATTATCAATAGCTTGAATATTCTCTTGCCCACCCAAAGCCGCTAAAATCCCAGGCGCATCATAGCCACCCGTTTTCTTATATTGAACTTCTTGATCGGTATATTCAGTCTCATCTAAGACCTTGTCTCGTCCAGGTGTTTTTAAATCAAAGGTTACAATGACTGTTTTAAAGACGAAATAATAAACAACAAACCAGATAGCGCCGACAATGAGAACCCACCACCATTTTGTATAAGTTCCTTGTAACAAGCCAAAAATAACAAAGTCCAGTAGCCCGCCATCAGTGTTCCCAATCACAACACCTAATAAAGCCATTACCATGAAACCTAGACCAGTCATAATGACATGAAACAGCCATAATAATGGACTAATAAATAAGAATAAAAATTCAATTGGTTCTGTAATGCCAGTGATAGCCGTAGCAATTACACCCGAAAGGAGTAAGCCTTTAATCTTATGTCGATTCGCCGGAGCTGCAGTATGATACATCGCAAGTGACGCCGCTGGTAAGCCAAAAATAAAGGTCGGCATTTTCCCTTGTGACAAGAAAGCTGTTGCGCTTGGTGAAATCGGTAAATTATTTTGCAATTCTGCATAGAAAATATTTAACGCGCCAAACACTTCTTTGCCAGCCACCACCGCTGAACCCCCTGCTTCAGTAAAACGAATCATGGAAACCAAAATATGATGCAACCCAAACGGTAACAGTAGACGTTCCCCTGAACCAAACAGAAAAGGCCCAAAAATACCAGAACGTTGGATAAGTTGGCCAATCGCCATAATCATTAGCGCGAAAAGTGGCCAAACTAACGGAATTACTAAGCCCACGAATGCCATTACTAATGAAGTAATAATTGGCACAAACCGTGCGCCAGAAAAGAAGGCAAAACTATCTGGTAGTTGCACCGTATAAAATCGATTATGCAACTTATAGACAATAAGCCCAGCGATAATTCCACCAAGAACACCCATTTCAATCGTTTGAATCCCAAAAACCATTCCTTGGCCGGCTTCCCGCAACTGCTCAGGATCCACGAGGCGATTCGTCTGCACTAAATAGAAATTAATCGCTAAATTCATCACCGTATAGCCTACGAAACCTGAAAACGCAGCAATTCCTTTTTCTTTCCGAACTAACCCCAACGGAATGGCCATTGCAAACATGACAGGTAAATAGGCAAACGCAAAACCACCAATTGTCGACATAAATTGGAAAATAATTTTCACTGCGGGCTTTCCTAAAAACGGGATCGTTTCAATCATGGATTCACTGGAAAAAGAACTTCCTAATCCCAACAAAATCCCCATAAAAGCTAATAAAGCCACTGGCAACATAAACGTTTTACCTAATCCTTGGAAAAACTCCCAGAAAGTCGCTTTCTTTTTCTTTACTGCCATTTCTTAACTCCTCCATTCATTCTTTACAAAACTAAAAATGATTGCGTTTACATTCATTGCCCTCATTATAACTAGCCCAAAACAAAGAAAAAAGAGGCTACACTCTTTCTGTATCCCCTTACATCATTTAGTATGGTGTTGCATAAAATTACCGCGGTTGCTTTGCCTCTGCGTACATTAATAAAACCGTATCGAACAAACAAATGACAGCAATTCTTGAACTTAAATCCACGCGCTGATGATAACGTGTCGTCCCTTTGGCAAATAACGTCGTCGTCGACAATTTTTCCAAGGTGCTTCCTTTAGTCGAAATCAAACTAATCATCGGCACTTGCTGTTCCTGCGCTACACGTGCATACGCTAAAATCCCCTTAGTTTCTCCTGTATAACTGACAAAAATGGCTAAATCCTGTCCATCCAGATTCTTAACTGCTGCCGCTTGTTCATCCCAATCAGATCGTGCATAGGCTTTTTTTCCTAAAAAATGTTAGCTTTCGTGCAAAATCAGTACAAATAGGAAAACTGCCACCAACACCGAACACTTCAATCGTATTCGCACGCTCAATCATTTTAAGCATTTCCGCGACTTTGGCTTCATCCATTTGTTGAAAACTATCTTGCACATTGGCAATCAACTGTTGCGTAATAGCTTGAAAACTACGACTATCGCTTTCTGTGCTCTCGCTCTGCACCGATTGGACGATTGCGTATTTTAATTCTTGGAAGCCTCGATAACCTAAGTGTTTTGCTGTCCGAGAAATAGTGGCTGTTGAGACAAACAACGCCTGCGCCACCTCATAAATGGTTTGTGAACTAATTTCCGTCATATGCGTCAAAATATAATCCAGTACTTGATTTTCAATTTTACTTAAATGATTTCGTTTCTTTTCTAACAAAGCGATTAATCCCTCAGTCGACATCCAATCCCTCACTTTAAATCATTTTTTATAATTATACACCAGAATATTCTGATTATTTCAATAAGAAAGTCCAAAATAACCAACAGCGGCTCCATCATTCGCCAGAGAAAAAAATCAGCCTTCCGATGGAGGTGCTTGTTGCGCGTTCTTGCTATACTCTGTATATAGAAAACAGGAAAAATTTGGAGGTAGTACGTATGAATAATCAACGACCAATGTTTATAAATATTCTTTTAGTGGTCCTTTTATTTTTAGTTGTCGGTTCACTCTTTAGTGCCGTTGTCGGTATCGTGGGAAGCTTATTGTGGCTAGCAGTAAAAATTTTAGTTCCCGTAGCGATTATCGTGTGGCTTGTTCGAACAATTTCGGGAAATAATGGCAACTGCCACCGTCGTTATTAAAAAAAAACAGGTTTTCCTTTTCGGAAAACCTGTTTTTTTACTTCTTTTATCTAAAAGCATATACAATATTACTAATACCAAACATCATAAAGTAGAAGCCAACTAAGAAGCTTAAAGTTAGTGCTGAAGACAATGGATTAAATAATAACATTACACCTAAGATAATCCCTAAAACGTCAACAATTAATGTGAACCAGAAGTAACCTGTGCTTACTCGTTTAGCAAAATCTAAAGTAAATAAGCCGAAAATTGAGTCGAATAAAAACCAAATTGCAAAAACAAATGGTAACACAGCGACACCAATATTTAAGTTAAACAATAAGTAAACACCAATGAGGATATCAATAATCCCTAAGATGATTGGTGCATAAGCTTTGTAGCCTAGCAATTCTTTCATACGATTACGTACAAAAATTTCGAAAATCCCTTTAATAATAGCAAAAATCGCAAAAACCATCACAATGGCAATTAAATTACCGGCAGGATTTTGGAAAGAAATTAATGCAGTCAGAACAAATAGAATTCCTAATACTAATGAACCCCAGTCCATTCCATGATGTTGTCGTTGTTCCATGACACTCACTCCTCTATAAAATAATTTATTACACTTATTATGTTACTACTATTTTACAAGGTGTCAAATATTTTCATCGTGCTTTCTGAAAACCATTTCAATGATAACTCCATTAAAAACAACGTATCACTTGATTGTCTCTTTTTTGGTGCAAAATTGTGCCTTTTTTGTATAAATAAGTCCCTCGTTTTCCCACAAAAAAACCGCTACTTTTTCATCTAGTTTATAAAAAAGTAACAGTTATAAATTATTTTTTCTTTTTCCCAATCGAGAGAATCCCTCTTTTTATGACATCAAAGAAACTCAAAGATTGGACCATATGATCTGGGTCAACATATTCACGAATAGCTCGTAACACTCGCTTCGGCTCTTTTGAAGCAAACGTATACGTCCCATTTTTCTTGGTTTGAATCGCATAACGAGGAATCCATTTTCCTTTGAACATTACTGAAGCCAACACGTAATCGACTTCTTCCCACGGAATTTGGATAAACTTACGTGGATCTTTGGCATGGTAAAATTCAAACCCGCGGTCACCTATCATAATTTGTCCATAATCTGTTAATCCTGTAAATGCCGTCGCATCTATAACTAAATCAACTTTTGTGTTTAATGATTGTACCATGTTATCTGCTCCATTTCATTCAACTAATTCCTCTTTATTATACGTTTCTTTCCTGATCGAAACAAACAAAATTACATCTTTGTTTAAAAAAGCGGAAGAAAAGTTTCTCGACTTCTCTTCCGCTTTTTTTGATTAGAAGTAATAAACTTACCTCGTCATTCTTATAATAAGCCGATTAAGTGGCCGACAACGCCGACTACGAATAAACCAAGAATGATAACGATTGGGCTAACTTTTTTCTTCAATAACCACATACATAAGAATGTAAGTAGTAATGGTGCTAGACCTGGAATCAATTGATCTAAGTTATCTTGTAAAGTAGTAACTTTCGTTGGTGAAAGCGCCAAGCCTTGGTTCACTTGTTCAAAGGCTTTATGCATTCCTTCACCGCCAGCAGGAAGTTTATCCCACTCGATATAAGCACCTTTGTCTAACTTAACTTGTGAGACAATTGGTAAGAACTTAATCGATACCCAACGTTGAACTAATGCGGCCAGTACGAACATCCCTAAAATAGAAGCACCTTTTGTAATATCTTGTAGTAAACCACCTGAAAGGTCATCAGTAATTTTAGAACCTGCTTTGTAACCAAACTCTTGTGTATACCACATGAATGACCAACGAATTAAGTTCCAAGCAACGAAGAATAAGATTGGGCCTAAGATGTTACCACCCATTGCTAAGGAAGCACCTAAAGCGCCTAACATTGGACGAACAGTAAACCAGAAAACTGGGTCACCGACACCGGCTAAAGGACCCATCATCCCAACTTTAACCCCTTGAATCGCTACGTCATCAACTGGTGCGCCATTGGCACGTTCTTCTTCCAAAGCTAATGTTACACCAAGAATTGGTGAGGCAATGTATGGGTGTGTATTAAAGAACTCTAAGTGACGTTTTAACGCCGCTGAACGTTCTTCTTTCGTTTTATATAATTTTTTGATTGCTGGAATCATTGAGAATGCCCAGCCGCCGTTTTGCATACGTTCATAGTTCCAAGAACCTTGGATAAATGTTGAACGCCAAGCTACAGCTAAACGATCTTTTTTAGTTAATTGAATTTTTTCTGCCATTTTCTTTGCTCCTCCTTCAGAATTAGTAGTCGTTTAAAATATCGCCTAATGGGTCGCCAGAGTTGCCTCCGCCATTTGAGTTAGAAGAACCGCCCATTTTAGATAAGTTCAAGTAAATAAGAGCTAAAGCGACACCTAAAGCACCTAATGCGATTAATGTTAATTGAGAAATCGCTGCGACTACGAAACCGATAATGAAGAATGGCCATACTTCTTTTGTTGCCATCATGTTGATTACTAATGCATAACCTACGGCAACGACCATACCACCACCGATAGCCATACCATCAGTTAACCAAGCTGGCATTGATTCTAAGAAATTACGAACAGTGTCAGCAGGAATGAATAGTAACGCACCTGCTGGAATCGCAATACGAATACCTTGTAAACATACAGCGAAAATGTGTAACATTTCAACTTGTTTAATGTTGCCTTTTTCAGCAGCCGCATCCATCATGTGAACGATTGGAACCGCAACTGTCCGAACGATCATTGTTAAGAACAAACCTGCAACCGCTAAAGGAACTGCGATGGCAATCGCTGAAGGAACACCTTTAACACCTTGGCCACCTAAAACTAAAATAATTGCTGAGGCAACAGATGCTAAAGCGGCATCCGGTGCAACGGCAGCCCCGATGTTCGCCCAACCTAACGCGATCATTTGTAAAGTACCACCTAAAACAATTCCGGCTTCTAAATTACCAGTAACTAATCCGATTAATGTACATGCTACTAACGGTTGGTGGAATTGGAACTCATCCAAAATCCCTTCCATACCAGCTAGAAAGGCAACGAGTAAAACTAAAATAATTGATATAACAGACATGATAAGCCTCCTATTTTGATTTGTATTTGACGAGTTACGCGTTTGCTAACTCATTTTTTGCTTTTTTCAAAATTTCGTCCATATTCGCTTTTGAATCATTTGGCACTTTACGCACATCAAATTTGATGCCTTTGGCTTTTAATTCATCAAACGTATCAACGTCTTCTTGACCCATTGATAATACTTTGCTTACAACGACTTTTCCAACAGAGTGAGCCATTGAACCAACGTTTACTTCTGGGATTTCTACGCCGCCTTCAACCACTTTTAAGACGTCTTCAGGATTTTCAAATAATAATAATGCTTTTGTATTGCCAAAACGTGGATCTTTCGCTACTTCAATCATTTTACTGATTGGAATAACATTGGCTTTTACTCCTGGAGGAGCTGCTTGTTCGATTAATTTCTTACGTAAGTCATCTTTTGCAACGGCATCAGAAACAACAATAATTCTGTTTGGTTGTGTTGCTTTTGTCCAAGCTGTTGCTACTTGACCATGTAATAAACGTGAATCAATACGTGCTAGCACAAATTTAATTTTGCCATCGCCAACAACTGTACCTGGTGGTAACGAACCTTTTGGCTGTGCATCTTCTGTCGCAGCAGCTTTTGGTGCTTCTGCTGGTTGTAACTCTTCTGGTTTAACTTTGACACCATCTTTTGCTGTTTCAAGAATGTGTGTCGCAATTTCTTGTGCTGATTCCATAGAGAAACGAGAAGCATATGCTTCAATAACCATTGGTAAGTTCATACCTGCAACGATTGCCCATTTGTCTTTATGATCTTCTAACAATGAGTTCGCTTGGTTAAATGGTGTTCCTCCCCATAGGTCAACTAAAAATAGTACTTCGTCTTGATTGTCAAACGATGCAATGGCTTCTTGCATTTTTGCTTTTACATCATCGGGACCTTCGCTAGGCATTAACGTAACTGCTTTTACATTTTCTTGTTCGCCAAAGATCATTGCACCAGATTGCAAGATCCCTTCAGCAAATTCACCGTGACTTGCTAGGATAATTCCTACCATTTTTATACCTCCTGTATAATTGATGTTTTTTTTCATGGTTGTACTGCTAAACGCTTTCACTTTTTGAAAAAAATCAGATAAATCAGATTCTGACAAAAATAAATGAAAAAATTTCAATAGTTCTTGATTTTTTTCAACATCAGCACTTGCCTTTATCAATACAGTTCATGAAGCAATGATGTTGGTCCTAGGCCACCACATCCTTTCAATGTCTTTCGTCTGTAAAAATTAACGTCAGCTGGCGTTATTTTCTTTGCTACGCTCTTTTTTCAGTAAATCCATCAAATTCACTTGGCTGTCTGCTGCGACTTTTCGAATTTCCAATTCAATACCTTGTTCATTTAAAAACAGAAATGCTTTTAAATCGTTGGCATCCACTGCGACTGCATTCGTAATCATTCGCTTGCCTGTGCTGAAACTCATTCCGCCAATATTCACAGAAGTTAGTTGTACACCGCCTTCGACCACTCGTTTCACGTCCAAAGGATTAGTGAATAACAACATGGCTCGAAACGAATCAAAACGAGGATCAGGGTAAACATCAATCATTTTTTGAACAGTGATGACATTTACTTTGACACCAGGTGGAGCAGCTTGAACCAACAAGGCTTTTCTCAAATTGTCATGAGCAACGGAATCACTAACCACTAAAATGCGATTAATGTTCGTCAATTTTGCCCAAACAGTTGCTACTTGGCCATGAATTAATCGATCATCAATTCGAGCTAAACGAATATCCATTACCATCGGGAATGCTCCTTTAAATTCATTTTTAAAGGTTAGGACCTTTGTCTTTTTACTTAAAAATTTTAGGTAAAAAGGGACACCTTATTATAAGCAAGTTTCGTGCCAACTTTAGTGTATCGGTTCGAAACCTAGAAAATTATAGGTTTTTTTAAGAAAATAAAAAAAACGATACACTAATAAATAGTGTATCGTTTTTCTGTATTAATCTAGTGTATCAATTTCGGTGATTTTATCTTCGATACACTGAGCATTTTTGACTAACTGTGCGATAAAATAAACTTCTTCTGCTGGAACATCCATATTAAGAGCTTCTTCCATAGTCTCAATTGAGGACACAATCACTGGATAAATTGGTTCTTGAACCAATCGACCAAGTTCCTTTTCTGAAACCGTCAGTGTATCATTCCGTAAAATACGCTCCAACATGCCCGATGTGTGCATAATCAAATTGATGTAAAATGTGTACTCTTCTGGCATCGCTAATTGGGTTTGGATATTTTTAGCGAATGACCACAACAGATCAATGATTTTTTTTCCATTAATGAAAGTGAAACTTTGCTCCATATATTTTAGACAAATTTCTTTTGCTGCCGCTTCGTCCAACGGCTTATTCATTACTTCTTCTTTCCGCTCTGCTAGTAATTGCTGAATAATTTTTTCTGCTTCACCGGAAAAGAAATTTTCCATGGAAATATAAGGAACACCAATTTTGGGATTGGTAATCCCAGTTGTCGCAATAATTTCATAGTCTTCTTGAATTTTAGGCAAGACTTCTTTCATATTTACAATGGACAAAGGAATCACTTCTAAATGCCAGTCTATTTGTGGCAAGACAGCTTCCTCAATAAGCTCTTTCATTCGGCGCGCAGTTCCTTCTCCAGAAGCGCAGATAGCAATAATTGCTCTTGTTTTCCAATTTTCAATGATTTGTTTCGTTTCACTTTGGCGAATATCGGCATAGCCATGAAAGTTTTTTAAAGACTCGTGAAGTGTTTCCAATTGCGTATCAATTAATGCGGTTTTGCGGGCCGCTTCAAGAACAATTGGCGTGGTCACCATGTCTACTGTCCGCACATCAATGCCTGTCTGGCGTACAATTTCTTCTGAAAAAGTACTTAATGAACCCATATCCACCAATAATAGTACGCCATTCTCTTCATTCACTTCACCAACTGCTTCAACGATTTTACGCAAAGCTTCTTTCGGTGGCATATCTAACGGCATATCCACAGCCTTCAAATTATCAACATTTAACAATTGAGAAACCACTTGTACCATACTGCTAGCGGTACTATTTCCGTGCGCAGCCACGACAATGCCAATCCGGCCAGCCTCAGGATTTTCTCTTAAAGAAATGAGCAAAACAGCTAAATAGTAACTTTCAGATTCAGGAATCTCCATCTGATAACTACTTTCAATAATATTTTTAATTTCTTTTGCTGTTTCAAACTCTGTTGGATAATCTAAAACCATATTTCGAATACTTTCATTTAAAGGATGCTTAGGATCTTTGCCTAATTGGATGCGTTTCAAGAAAGAACTAATGTGTAAACTCATTGCATAAATAAAGTTGGGTTGAAACGAATACGATAACCGCTTCGCTGCAAAATTATAAATTTTCTTAGTGACATCAATAATTCGTTGGTCAACAATTTCAGCCAATTTATTTTCTGTATCAAAGGTGAACCCATAATCTTTGTAGAAAGATTTTAAATGAACATTGATATCCGTTGTAATAAAATTATTAATTAGTTCTTGGTCCAAGCCGTCTGCTTTTAAGAGAGCCGCTTTATCTCCAATAATCTCATATAGATTGTAAGGCAATTCATAGGCATCTGACTGAATAGCTACTAAAGATTCATTTGGTGATACCACTAATTGCGGTTCCAGATATTTCGATAACTCCGACAATACTTCTCGATTACTGGCAAGTTGCATAATGCCTTCTTTGATATTGTCCGTTAATTCGTCCATCGTAATCATTAATTCCTCTTGTTCCATCTGATTAAGGAACCCTCGCGCAGTCACAAGTTGCACATTCGATTTTAGCTGACCGACATTTCCATAAGAAACACTTCCAATTAACGCTTTGACCACATCTTCTGACAAAGAGATTCGCCGTTGAATCCGCGCTGCTTCCATTGAAACCATCACTTTTAGGAGGTCAATTTTTTCTTTCGCAGGACGGTCACTAAAGTTCGGTAATTGAATGATAATCGGAATGCGTCGCACAAAAGTATTCAATAAAGAAGAAGTAGGATTCTCCGTCGTAGCACAAATAATCCGAACATCCGCATGATGTGATTTCACTGTTTCACCTAAACGCGCGTACACGCCGTGATCCATAAAATAAAAAATCATTTCTTGTCCTTCGGGTGGTAACCGATGTACTTCATCTAAAAACAGAATGCTGCCATCTGCTTCATCAATAATCCCTTCTTTCGCTTTCGTAGCGCCTGTGAAGGCCCCTTCTACATACCCAAATAAATGCGACATCAAAAGTTCTGGATTATGCGCATAGTCTGCACAGTTAAACACCACAAACTCTTTTTCTTTGGCCACAATTTGGTTCAGCTTCGCAAATTGAAACATGGCATGAGCAAAATAAGTTTTCCCAGAACCTGTTGGTCCAGTAATTAAACAATTCAAGCCTTTTGGCGGATATAAAATCGCTGCTTTGGCTTGTTCCACCGGCGTTTTCATGCTTCCAGCTGAACCGATAATTTTTTTGAAAATATCTTCAACTTCTGGGGTTTTACTTGTCGTGACTACTGGTTCAACCAATGGTTCGATAAAAGTTTTTGTGGAGTGATCCATTGATTTTTCCCGATAACTTTTAACTGGCTTGGTTAATGGTCGATGCTGAAACGCCACCTGCGCGACATATTTTACTGGTCGACCAGATAATTTTTTCAAGCGCCCTTCACGAACCAGTTGATTCAAATCTTTACTAGCATTGGTCCGCTGAATGTTTAAACGTTCTGAAATTTCTTGTGTCGTGACTCCCGCATCACTTGTTAAGGTCATTGGCGTTAAATTCTTCGTTTGCTCTTTAACATATTGATAGATTTTTTCAATCCGCTTCATTTTTGATGGCTCCTTTAATCGATACACTAATTAATTTACATGATACAGTGTATCATTAAAAAAATACACTAAAAACCCTTTCATGAAAAAAATTTCTGTTTCACATGAAACATTTTAAAAAAGCGCCTTTTTTCTATAAAAAACCCACCTTTTTATTCGTTTCTGTAAAAAGATTGAAACTCCTTGAAAAAAGGTTCTGTAGCCGATATAATGCAGAGAGGTTCAAGAATATATTAAAAGCGAGGAAAACAATTGATTACTGTTAATGATGTAAGTTTACAATTTCCAGATCGTAAACTTTTTGAAGAAGTGAATATTAAATTTACTCCTGGCAACTGTTACGGCTTAATCGGCGCAAACGGTGCAGGAAAATCAACGTTTCTTAAAATTTTATCAGGTGAGATTCAACCGACAACTGGCGTGGTTTCAATGGGTCCTAATGAGCGACTAGCAACGCTGAAACAAAATCACTTTGACTACGAAGACTACACTGTTTTAGAAACTGTAATTATGGGACATAAACGTCTTTACGAAGTAATGAAAGAAAAAGATGCTATCTATATGAAAGAAGATTTTTCAGATGAAGATGGGATTCGTGCCGCAGAACTAGAAGGCGAATTTGCTGAACTTGACGGTTGGGAAGCAGAACCTGAAGCAGCTGTTTTACTCCAAGGGCTAAACATTCCAGAAGAATTACATGATCAAAAAATGAGCGAATTAACAGCTGGTCAAAAAGTCAAAGTATTATTAGCTCAATCTCTTTTTGGTAAACCAGATGTCTTACTATTAGACGAGCCGACAAATGGTTTAGACACCCGCTCAATCAATTGGTTAGAAGAATTTTTAATCAACTTTGAAAATACCGTTATCGTGGTTTCCCATGACCGTCATTTCCTAAACAAAGTCTGCACTCACATGGCAGATTTAGACTTTAGTAAAATCAAACTTTACGTTGGTAACTATGATTTCTGGTTGGAATCAAGCCAACTAGCGACAAAATTGCAAGCACAATCTAATGCCAAAAAAGAAGAACAAATCAAAGAATTACAAGACTTTATCGCTCGTTTTAGCGCCAATGCCTCAAAATCAAAACAAGCAACGTCTCGTAAAAAAATGTTAGATAAAATTACCTTAGATGACATTCAACCTTCCTCTCGTCGTTATCCATTCGTTGGTTTTACACCAGAACGTGAAATCGGCAATGACTTATTACAAGTTGAAAATGTCTCTGTAACGATTGATGGCAAAAAAATCTTAGATAATATCTCGTTCAACTTAACAAAAGATGATAAAGTGGCATTCATCGCTGACTCAGATATTACAACGACTACGTTATTCAAAGTGATTATGGGCGAAATTACTCCCGATACAGGTTCTGTTCGTTGGGGCGTTACAACTAGCCAAGCTTATTTACCAAAAGACAACAGCAAAGACTTTGAAGAGCCATTAACCATTTTAGATTGGTTACGTCAATTTGCTGGTAAAGAAGAAGATGACAATACGTTCTTACGTAGTTTCTTAGGTCGGATGTTATTCTCTGGTGAAGAGGTACTAAAACCAGTCAATGTTCTTTCCGGAGGCGAAAAAGTGCGTGTCATGCTTTCAAAATTAATGCTTTCCAAAGCCAATGTCTTAGTTTTAGATGATCCAACGAACCACTTAGACTTAGAATCAATCACTGCATTAAATGATGGGTTGATGGCTTTCACTGGTTCAATTCTTTTTGCTTCACATGACCACCAATTTATCCAAACATTAGCGAACCGAATTATTGCTGTTTCTGATAAAGGGGTCATTGATCGGGCAGAAACAACCTATGATGAATTCTTGGAAAACCCAGAAATTCAAAAACAAATGGACGTTTTATTCAGTTCAGATTATTAAAAAAATAGAGAAGTCATTAAAAAATGACTTCTCTATTTTTTATTTTCTTTTTTCACCAAAAGAAAACACAGCAATACAACCTATTCCGGTATGACTAGTAATGGTGGGTCCTAGAGGATAAATCAGTATCTCATTAACCTCTATTTCTTTTTCAATTAATTCTTTGACTTTTTCCGCGTCATCTTTCGTTCCCGCATATGCAATCAATAGTGTTTGTTTCATTGGCTCTACAATGCCTTGAATCGTTTCTTGCGCAATCTTTTGCAAGGACTTGTTTCGTCCACGAGTTTTACCAACGGATGCTAGTTTGCCTGCCGCATCCACGCGAATAATTGGTTTAATGTTCATTAAGCCACCAAGTGCAGCCGCTGTTTTAGAAATCCGTCCGCCACGTTCTAAATGTTTTAAATCATCTACCGTTACCCACGAGTGAAGTTTCATTTTTTGCTCTTCAAGATAGGCAACAACTTCTCCTAATGAATGACCATCTGTTTGTAATCGAATGGCTTCTCGGACTAACATCCCTTGACCTAAGCTAGCTGCTTTTGTGTCAATAATATGAATTTCTACATTATCATACTCTTCTTTTAACATCTCTACTGATTGCAACGCACTTTGATAAGAGCCACTTAACCCAGATGAAAAAGCTAAATAAATCACCGGTAACCCTTGCTCCACAAAAGGACGGAAAAATTCATTGTAGCGTCCTACATTAACTTGAGAGGTAGTGGGCATACTTCCATTTTTAATAGCCGTTAAGAAGTTCTGATAATCAAACGTTTCACCTAAATCATCGCGATATTCTTTCCCGTCAATTTGAATATTCATGCTAATAAAAGGTACTTGGTTTTCTTTTAAGTATGTATACGGCAAGTCACAACAAGAATCTGTCACTAATTGATAATTCACGGACAATTGCCCCCTTCATGTTTTCTTTTATTTTACCATAGTTTTTCATTTTTATATAAAATTAAAAAAGAACGTAAAGGCTGAACTGGCATAAGCCATCCTTTACGTTCCCTTAAAAATCTGCTTAAATTTGTGCCCAAACGCTTTCTAAAACGTTCGTTTGGTTACGGTCTGGACCTACAGAGAATGTTGAAATGCGCACACCAACTAATTCTGAAATCCGATGCACATAGTTACGAGCATTAGCTGGTAAATCGGCTAAAGTTTTGCAACCAGTGATATCTTCAGACCAACCTGGTAATTCTTCATAAACTGGTTTACAGCGGCTTAATTCTTTCAAGCTTGCTGGATAATGATAAATTAATTCACCATCAAGTTCATAAGCTGTACAAATTTTCACCGTTTCTAAACCACTTAACACGTCAATCGAGTTTAATGACAAGTTTGTAATCCCTGATACACGTTTTGAATGACGCATGACTACTGAATCAAACCAACCGACACGACGCGGACGTCCTGTTGTTGTTCCGTATTCTTTACCGACACGACGAATGGTTTCTCCTGTTTCATCAAATAATTCTGTTGGGAATGGGCCGTCACCGACACGTGAAGTGTACGCTTTGCAGACACCAACCACTTTATTAATTTTTGATGGACCAACGCCACTACCGATAGTTACGCCACCAGCTACTGGATTAGAGGAAGTAACAAATGGATAGGTTCCTTGATCGATATCCAACATGACACCTTGTGCCCCTTCAAATAAAACCCGTTTTCCAGCATCTAATGCATCGTTTAAAATAACCGAAGTATCTGTAACATATTGTTTAATTTGTTGTCCGTATTCATAGTATTCTTCAAAAATATCATCAAATTCAATGGCTTCGCTATCAAACATTTTAACGAATTGACGATTTTTTTCTTCTAAGTTAATTTGCAAACGTTCCGCAAAAATTTCTTTATCCAATAAATCAGCGATACGGATTCCCACCCGTGCTGCTTTATCCATGTAGGCTGGGCCAATTCCTTTAATCGTTGTCCCAATCTTGTTTTCACCTTTCGCATCTTCTTGCAATTGATCCAATTTAATATGATACGGCAAGATGACATGGGCACGATCTGAAATACGTAAATTATCAGTGGCAACATTATTTTCTTTTAAATAAGCTAATTCTTTTACTAAAGATTTTGGATTCACAACTACGCCGTTACCAATTACACTAATTTTTTCTTTATAGAAAATCCCTGAAGGAATTAAATGTAATTTATACGTTACGCCGTCGAATTTAATGGTATGTCCGGCGTTATCTCCGCCTTGGTAACGAGCGATCACTTCTGCGTTTTCACTTAGAAAGTCTGTAATTTTTCCTTTACCTTCATCGCCCCATTGCGTTCCAACAACTACTACTGATGACATTCGAACACCTCGTTCATAATTTTTTTGTCCTGAATCATTGTACCAGTAAAACCAGTCCCTTTCAAGGGTAAAAATCGAATATTCTTTCACAATCAAAAGCGTTTCTGTCAAAAATACGAACATTTTTAGTTATGTTTTTGTAAAATAATAAAATATACGAATATTGTTCGTGTTTTACTCTCTGATTTTAATCCCTTAATAAGCAAAAAAACGAACTCAAAAAATGAGTTCGTTTTTTAAAATTCTGTCCTCGGCGAAAGCGAAGAAAATTTATTATATTCTTTAATGAAAAGTAATTCGACCGTTCCACGCGCACCACTACGGTTTTTCTCAATGATGACTTCTACAACATTGTCAACTTCTGGTGGCTCATGATCACCGTCTTCTCCTTCACCACGATCGTAGTAATCATCACGATAAAGAAAGGCAACGATATCGGCATCTTGCTCAATGGAACCTGATTCACGAATATCACTTAACACAGGACGTTTATCTTGACGTTGTTCCACGCCACGAGAAAGCTGTGACAAAGCGATAACCGGGACTTTTAATTCTTTCGCTAATTTTTTTAATTGACGTGAAATATCAGAAACCTCCTGTTGGCGGTTCTCTTTTCCAGTTCCTTCAATCAATTGTAGGTAGTCGATCAAAATTAGACCTAAGTTGCCTTTTTCTTGTGCTAATTTACGACATTTCGCACGAATTTCGGTAATTTTAATCCCTGGTGTGTCATCAATATAGATATTCGCACGGGACAAACTACCCATCGCAATAATTAAGTTTTGCCATTCTTCTTCAGATAATTGCCCTGTTCTTAAATGGCTGGCCTCAATGGATCCTTCTGCACAAAGCATCCGGTTCACTAATGATTCTGCCCCCATTTCTAAACTAAAAATAGCGACAGCTTTATCTGTCTTGGTGCCGACATTTTGGGCAATATTTAATGCAAAAGCGGTTTTCCCTACCGCTGGACGGGCCGCTAGAATAATTAGCTCTTCCGCTTGCAAGCCAGCAGTCATTTTATCCAATGCTTGATAGCCTGTAGGTAAACCAGTAATCTCTTCATCATTTTGGTATAATTGGTCAATATTCGCAATAGTTGTATTTAGAACATCTGAAATTGATAAAAAGCCACTACGATTCCGCTTTTCGGAGACTTCTAAAATGCTTCGTTCTGCATCATCCAAAATAGATTCAACATCTTCACCTTGCTCAAAGCCTTTAGTTACAATCTCTGTAGCGGTTTGGATTAAGTTGCGCAGCAACGATTTTTGTTCAACAATTTTTGCATAATAAATGACATTGGCAGCTGTCGGCACAGCTAAAGCTAAATCTGACAGATAACTTAGTCCACCAACATCTTCTAACAAATTCTCTTGTTCTAGGCGATCTTTGATTGTTACCACATCAATCGCTTCATTTCGGTCGCTTAAGGTCATCATCGTTTGGAAAATCAACTGATGACTACGACGATAGAAATCTTTAGGTTCCACATATTCCATCGCTTCTATTAGCACATCTGCATCTAAGAAAATAGAACCTAAAACGGCTTGTTCCGCTTCAATATTTTGTGGCGGTACCCTATCTTGCAATAATTCATTCATTTTGTTCTCTCCCACGATGTCTTACTTTCTGGTTCGTTTAGTCTATCCATTTTAACACAATTTCATTAAAAAAGTACATTTTTTCTCTGCTGATTTCTCTATTTTTAGTTCACTTTCCAATTTTTAAAAATATACAATTAATAAAAATATAATACTTTCGTTAATTTAAATTGTTGTATATTTGATTTTTAAATATTATAAAAAATAATTCTAGTAATTTATTTTGCATAAAAAAGAAGCCGGAGAAATCGGCTTCTTTTTTATCGATTGTATTATTCCGCTACGACATGAACCTTAATTTTCGCTGTAACTTCATGATGTAGTTTGACTGGTACGTTAGTGTAACCTAGAGAACGAATTGGGTTGGCTAATTCGATTTTGCGTTTATCCAATTTTACATTGTATTGTTTGTTTAAGGCTTCTGCAATTTGTTTTGAAGGAATTGAGCCAAATAAACGGCTGTCTTCTCCAGCTTTTGCCTTGATTTCTACAACAGTCTTTTCATCTTCTAAAAAGGCTTGCATTTCTTTTGCTTGTGCTAAAACTTCTGCTTCATGTTTTTCTTGGGCTTTCTTTTGACCCGCTAACGCACTCATGCTCCCTTTATTGGCTTCTTTCGCATAACCATTTTTAATTAAAAAGTTTTGGGCGTAACCAGTTGGCACTTCTTTTACGTCCCCTTTTTTTCCTTTTCCTTTAACGTCTTGTAAAAAAATGACTTTCATTTCCTTCACTCCTGTTCATACATTTCATTAATATTTTGACGAATTACATCAAGTAGTTGCTCTTTTACTTCTGCTACTGTTACGTTTGATAATTGTACTGCCGCATTAGTAAAGTGACCGCCACCACCTAAATTTTCCATAATAATTTGGACATTAATTGAACCATTACTCCGAGCACTAATGCCAATCTGTTGATCCGTCCGCTTGGTAATGACAAATGCTGCATTAATCCCTGCCATAGAAAGTAATGTGTCCGCTGTTTTGGCAGCTGTGACACTATCATATTCTTTGTCTTCACTCCCTGCAACAACGACGGTATCTTTTGTGACATATTCGCTTTTAGAGATTAAATTGTTCATTTCCAGATAGCTTGTAAGATCAGAACTTAATAGATATTGTACTAAAGATGAGTCTGCTCCACAAGTTCGTAAATAACTAGCCACATCAAATGTTCGCGCCGTCGTTCGTGTATTGAAACTTTTCGTATCAACCACAATTCCCGCCAACATCATGGTTGCTTCAAAGGCCTGCAGTTTATTTGCGCTATTACTTTGATATTCGATCAATTCTGTGACTAATTCTGAAGCAGAAGAGGCAGAAGATTCAATATAAGAAAGCAAGGGTTTTGCTGGAAATTCGTCTCCTCGTCGATGGTGATCAATGATTACTACTTTATCAAAACGCTCATAGAGCTCTTGTGAGATCGATAGAGACGGTTTATGGTAATCTACCATAACTAATAAGCTACTTTCTTTCTTGCGCTTCATGGCCTCTTTAGGACTAATAATGCGCTCTTCTAATTCTGGGTACTCTTTAATCGCCTCTAACACTCTTTTGACATCGGGAATGATTTCATTTTCATCTAAAACAATCCACGCTTTTCGATTATTAAACGAGGCTAAACGAGCAACACCAAATGCTGAACCTAACGCATCCATATCTGGATAACGATGGCCCATAATATAGATGTCAGCAGATTCCGCAATAATTCCCTTAATTGCCATGCTCATTGCGCGAGAACGTACTTGGGAACGTTTCGTCGTTACTGCCGTTTTTCCACCAAAAAATAACGGCTTCGCTTCATCTTTGGCTTCTTTTACAACCACTTGATCACCACCACGAACTAAAGCTGTATCTAGGTTTGTTTGAGCCGTGGTCCCGGTTTGATCTAAGGTTGGGCCCCCATAAGCAATCCCCATACTTAACGTAATGGCTACTTCATGGTTAGCTGATTCCTTACGGATCGTATCCAAAATAGAAAATTTTTCGTCCATCATTTTTTGAATATCTTCCCATTGGGCAATGAAAAAATAACGTTCTGCGTTGATTCGCTTATAAAAAACTTTGTATTGGTCCATCCAATCAGAAACCATCGTCGTAATGAAACTATTCAAATAAGAAATTTCTTTCTCATCCATTGTATCGGTGACATCATCATAATTATCGACAGACACAATGCCAATAGCCGTTTGCATTTCGACTTTTTCTTGATACAAATTACTTTCTTTAGTGATATCTTCAAAAGTAATTGTATGTTGTTCTTTATTGACGCTAAAGCGATAGGTATTTTCGTCAATCGTAAAAATATCTTGGTTTCGTTCTGCTAATTCTAAATAAGACGTAACTTGGCTAGCGGTTAACGTTAGCTGATTGTCTTTATTAAAAATAGAAGCAGCATAAGGATTAAGCCATTCTACCGCGCGTGTTTCCCCGTTATACGTAATAATTCCCACAGGTACTTCATTTACAACATAATCCAACGATTGTTCAGCAATGGAACTTGCTTCTTGAATCTTTTCTACGTTCGTAATTTCTACATCTCTAATCAACAGCCGAATAACCACTAAGAGAAAGATATCTAATGCGATAATTACCGCCAATAGCAGCCATTTATTTGTTAGTAAGAAATAGAGGAGAAATTCTACTAAGAGAAGACCCACAACAATTAAGAAACCGTTTTTTTGAATTCTCTTCTTTTGCATTTTTTTGCCTCCAATCTTTCTGCAGACCTTTGAGGCGACTTGTTCCAACGAGCATATTGCTCTGGTGATTCACTAGTTATTTCATCCCTTATTTTATCACAAAACACTTCATTCTGCGAACCTTGTTATGTTTCACGTGAAACACTAGTCAAGATAAAAAAGAACCAAAGAGCAAGCTCTTTGGTTCTGGAAATTGTCATAAAATTATTGTTCGTCACTAACGAATGGTAATAATCCCATGATACGTGCGCGTTTAATAGCAATCGTTAATTTACGTTGGTTTTTAGCGCCAGTACCTGTAACACGACGTGGTAAAATTTTGCCACGTTCTGAAATGAATCGTTTTAACAATTCAGTATCTTTATAGTCGATGTATTCGATGTGGTTTGCTGCGATATAGTCGACTTTCCGACGTTTACGTCCGCCTCTTCTTTGTTGTGCCATTCTTGTTCCCTCCTATCAAATTCGTTTAGAATGGTAAATCATCATCTGAAATGTCGATAGATGAACCTGAGCCACCAAATGGATCAGAATCTTTATCGAAATCAGGCATACCGTTATTGTTTTGCGACTGAGAAGATGATGGATTGAAACTATTGTTGTTGTTATTAAATCCAGAACTGGCATTGTTATTACCAAAGCTACGATTTTGTGATTGATAACCATTTTCGTTGTTATTAAAGCTACCGCCGCCAGTTCCTCTTTGTTCTGAAGCAGAACGAGATTCTAACAATTGGAAGTTTTCACAAACCACTTCAGTTACGTAGACACGTTGACCTTGTTGGTTCTCGTAGTTACGAGTTTGAATTCTTCCGACAACACCTAATAATGTACCTTTACGGGCATAATTAGCCATTGTTTCTGCGGGTTTACGCCAAATCACACAGTTGATAAAGTCTGCTTCACGATCACCATTTTGATTCGTAAAGTTACGGTTTACAGCAAGTGTAAAGGTCGCAACAGCTGAACCACTAGCGGTGTAACGTAAGTCAGGATCTTTTGTCAATCTTCCGACTAATACAACGTTATTAATCATTCAAAACATCTCCTTTCGTCAATAAATGTTTCATGTGAAACAAATTATGCTTCTACCTTCACGATCATATGACGGATAATATCGTCATTGATTTTTGCTAAACGATCAAACTCGTTGATTGCGCCAGCTGTTGATGGAGAAGTAACATTAACGATATGATAGATGCCTTCACGGAATCCGTTCATTTCATATGCTAAGCGGCGTTTTTCCCAATCTTTAGATTCGATAACTTCTGCTCCGTTATCTTTTAAGATTGTGTCGAAACGTTCTACTAAAGCAGTTTTTGCTTCTTCATCAATGTTCGGACGAATAATGTACATGATTTCGTACTTCGTATCTTGACTCATTGATTTTCACCTCCCTATGGACTTCAAGGCTCTTAGTTGGCTAAGAGCAAGGAGAACATACCTAAAAAGGTAGTTCACAATCTCTAATTATATGCTAATTGATGGACAAAAGCAAGAAATAGTTTTGAAAAGCCCCAATAAAAAAGTTTCGCCAACTGGCGAAACTTTTTTATGTTATTCTTCTGTTTCTGATGTTGTTTCGTTTTCTGTTGTTTCTACAACTTCAACGATTTCTTCTTCCACTTCTTCTGGTTCTACAACAGCCATTGTTACCACTTTGGCACCATCTTCCATTCTCATTAAACGAACCCCTAATGTTGCGCGTCCTGTTTGAGAAACAGAATCAACGTTAAAGCGGATAATGACGCCTTTGTTCGTAATCAATAAGATATCTTCATCACCATTGACCGTGGTTAAACCAGCTAATGGACCATTTTTCTCAGTGATATTTGCTGTCTTAATCCCTTTACCGCCACGTCCTTTAACTGGATATTCAGAGGCTTTTGTACGCTTACCATAACCATTTTCAGTAATGACTAGGACTTCTTTATTTTCATCCAGAATCGCTGCGCCGACCACATAATCATTTTCGCGGAGACGGATTCCACGAACACCTGATGCTGTCCGGCCCATATCACGTACAGTATTTTCATCAAATGTGACAGAGTATCCTGCATGTGTTCCGATAATCATCTTCTGATTGCCATTAGTCGTTACTACGTTAACTAACTCATCATCTTCTTTTAAGCTAATGGCGATTAATCCATTACTACGGATATTAGAAAAGGCTGTTACGGCTGTCCGTTTGACGGTTCCTTTTAAGGTTGTGAAGAACAAGTATTTACCTGCTTCCGCTTTGCCCTCAACAGAAATAATCGCTTGAATTTTTTCTGCAGAATCAATTCCCAGTAAGTTAATCACTGGAATTCCTTTTGCTGTTCTACCGTATTCAGGGATTTCGTAACCTTTTGCTCGGTAAACTTTCCCAGTGTTCGTAAAGAATAATAACGTGTCATGTGTTGAACAAGAAACTAGGTTTTTCACGAAATCATCATCATGAACGCCCATGCCTTGGACACCACGTCCGCCGCGGCGTTGCGCCCGGAATTCGGAGTTTGCCATCCGCTTAATGTAGCCGTTATTGGTTAATGTAATCACGACTTCTTCTTCTTCGATTAAATCTTCATCTTCAAGACTTAGGACTTCACCTACTAATAATTCTGTGCGTCGTGCATCACCAAATTTTGTGCGAACGTCATTTAACTCTGTTTTAATGATTTCAATGACGCGTTCTGGGCGGGCTAAAATGTCCTCTAAGTCCGCAATGAATTTCAATAGCTCTTGATATTCATTTTCAATTTTGTCGCGTTCTAAGCCTGTTAAACGGCGTAAACGCATATCTAAAATCGCTTGCGCTTGACGATCTGAAAATTCAAAGCGTTCAATTAACGTTGCTTTTGCTTCGTCATCTGATTGTGACCCACGGATAATGGCAATGATTTCATCGATATGATCTAAGGCAATTCGTAGACCTTCTAAAATATGCGCCCGTGCTTCTGCTTTGTTTTTGTCAAAAATCGTCCGGCGAGTAATGACTTCTTTTTGGTGCTCGACGTAGTTTTCTAAAATACGTTTCAAGCTTAAAATTTTCGGTACGCCTTTTTCGATGGCTAACATGTTAAAACCAAAAGATGTTTGTAAGGCAGTCATTTTGTACAAGTTGTTTAACACAACAGAGGCACTCACATCTCGACGAACATCGATGACAATCCGCATGCCTTCACGAGAAGATTCATCCCGCAAATCAGTAATTCCTTCAATTCGTTTATCTCTGTGTAATTCAGAAATTCGTTCGATTAATTTGGCTTTATTCACCATATAAGGCAATTCAGTTACTAAAATACGTTCTTTTCCATTCGGCATTTCAGTCAATTCAACTTTTGCACGAACAGTAATCGAACCTTTCCCTGTTTCATATGCTCGGCGAATCCCTGATTTCCCCATCACTAAACCGCCTGTTGGAAAATCTGGTCCAGGTAACACTTCCATCAATTCATTCGTCGTTACATCAGGATTGTCCATCAATAAACTTGTTGCATCAATCACTTCACTTAAATTGTGTGGTGGAATATTTGTTGCCATCCCCACCGCAATCCCCGTTGTTCCGTTAACTAGTAAGTTTGGAAAACGAGCAGGTAAAACTACTGGTTCTTGTTCTGAATCATCATAGTTTCCTTGGAAATCGACTGTATTTTTGTTAATATCTCGTAGCATTTCTAAAGCAATTTTACTCATACGTGCTTCGGTATAACGCATAGCGGCAGCGCCGTCACCATCGACGGAACCGAAGTTTCCGTGGCCGTCAACTAACATAGCCCGATAACTAAAAGGTTGTGCCATCCGCACCATTGATTCGTAAATCGCACTGTCCCCATGGGGGTGATATTTACCCATAACATCCCCAACAATCCGGGCTGATTTTTTGTGTGGTTTATCAGGGGTTACCCCTAATTCGTTCATTCCATATAAGATTCGGCGATGAACAGGTTTTAAACCGTCACGAACGTCAGGTAACGCGCGGGCTACGATAACACTCATTGCGTAGTCAATGAAAGATTCTTTCATTTCGCTGGTCAGATTGACGTCTTGAATGTTTTCTTTAATTTCTTCACTCATGAATTTTTTCCCCTCTAAATATATGTTCTAGCGTCTCTTACAACGTTGCGACACATTAAATATCCAAGTTTTTCACGTAATGGGCATTTTCTTCGATAAACGCACGACGTGGTTCCACACGATCGCCCATTAGCATTTCAAAAATTTGGTCAGCTTCAATGGCATCATCGACACTCACTCGCGCCATTAATCGTTTTTCTGGGTCCATTGTTGTTTCCCAAAGTTGGTGATCATCCATTTCACCCAACCCTTTGTAACGTTGAACACTTGGTTTTGGTGAAGCAGGTAATTCTTCTAACACTTTTGCTAGTTCTTCTTCAGCATGTTTGCCCGGTTGAACGTAGGTGATGTTTTTCCCTTGTTTCACACCATATAGTGGTGGTTGGGCAATATACACATAACCAGCTTCAACAATTGGCCGCATGAAGCGATAGAACAAGGTTAATAACAACGTTCGAATATGCGCACCATCGACATCGGCATCGGTCATAATTACTAGTTTGTGATAGCGTGCTTTAGAAACATCGAAATCTTCGCCGAAGCCTGTTCCCATAGCTGTAAATAATGATCGAATTTCTTCATTGGCTAAAATTTTATCCATGCTGGCTTTCTCAACATTCAAGATTTTCCCACGAATTGGCAAAATGGCTTGGAATTCACGGCTACGTCCTTGTTTTGCTGAACCGCCGGCCGAGTCTCCTTCGACGATAAATAATTCGCATTTTTCCGGATCTTTACTTGAGCAATCAGCCAGCTTCCCTGGCAAGTTGCTAATTTCTAAAGCGCCTTTACGACGGGTGACTTCACGGGCTCTTTTAGCGGCTAAACGAGCTTTTGAAGCCAACATGCCTTTTTCGACAATTTGTTTGCCGACTGTTGGGTTTTCCATTAAAAATTTTGTAAAGTATTCTGAGAATAGACGATCCGTAACGGTCCGTACTTCTGAGTTCCCTAATTTCGTTTTCGTTTGTCCTTCAAATTGAGGATCGGGATGTTTGATGGAAACCACTGCGGTTAAGCCTTCACGAACATCTTCCCCAGTTAATTTTTCATCGTTTTCTTTCATCAATTTTTGTTTACGTGCATAGTCATTAATCACACGTGTTAAAGAAGTTTTAAAACCAGATTCATGCGTTCCGCCTTCATAAGTATGAATATTGTTGGCAAAACTTAAAATATTTGAGTGGTAGCCATCTGTATACTGCATTGACACTTCCACTGTAATATCTTGTTGCTCTCCTTCAATGAAGATTGGCTCTGGGAAAATAACGTCTTTATTGGCATTTAAATGCTCAACATAACTCTTAATCCCGCCTTCATAGTGATACTCTTTTTTATCTTCTTGTCCTTCACGACGGTCTTCAATTGAAATGTGTAAGCCTCGATTTAAAAAGGCTAATTCACGAACCCGTGTTGCTAATTTATCAAAATCATAAACGGTTGTTTCTGTAAAAATTTCAGGATCTGGAATAAAGTGAACAGTGGTTCCGTGACGATCCGTTTCTTCGATAACTTTTAGGTCATCAACAACCGCACCACGACGATATTCTTGGTAATACACTTTGCCATCTTTATAAACACGAACATCTAAACTGGTCGATAAAGCATTAACAACAGAGGAACCAACACCGTGCAAGCCACCTGATACTTTATAGCCGCCACCGCCAAATTTCCCGCCGGCATGTAGCACTGTAAACACTGTTTCCACAGCTGGGCGACCTGTTTTGGCTTGAATCCCGACTGGAATTCCACGACCATCATCGATAACAGTAATACTATCGTCTGGTTCGATAATTACTTGAATTGATTTAGCAAATCCTGCTAAGGCTTCGTCGATAGAGTTGTCAACGATTTCCCATACTAAGTGGTGTAACCCTTCGCCACTAGTAGAACCTATGTACATACCAGGACGTTTCCGGACAGCTTCTAAGCCCTCCAAAACTTGAATCTGACTAGCGTCATATTCTTGCGCACGTTCTCTCATGTTTTTTTCTTCTTCTGTCATGTCGCTGAATTCCTTTCTATCTTGCCTTGTTGAACATAGAAAATATCTGGTTCAACTGTTAGCTTGTCTTTTATGTGATCTAAACTAGTTGTCGTTAAGAACGTTTGAACTTTGCCTTCAATCGTTTCTAACAAGTGAATTTGACGTTCATTATCTAATTCACTCATGACATCATCTAGTAATAACACAGGATATTCTCCTGTTTCTGAATGCATCAAATCAATCTCTGCCAATTTAATACTTAAAGCTGTCGTTCGCTGTTGGCCTTGTGAGCCATACGTTTGAACATTTTGACCATTGACAATAAACAGCAAATCGTCACGATGAGGGCCTAAAAAAGTATTCGCTTTAAACAATTCACGCTTACGATTGTTCATTAATTGTTGGAGCAATTGATTTTGAAGTGCTTCTAAGGAAAGATCCGTGTTGTCAATTGGGATGCTTGATGCGTAGTCAATGGTGAGCGTTTCGCGTCCATGACTAATTTTTTGATGGAGTAAGTTTGCCCAGTGTTCTAATTTTTTAAGAAAACCTAACCGAGCGTATAGAACTTTCCCGCCAAATTCAGCTAGCTGCTCTGTCAAAATATCCAGATAAACAGTATCTGTTTGTTTCTTTTCAGCTAGTTGTTTTAGGTATTGGTTCCGTTGCTTTAAAACAGACTGATATTGGACAAGATCATAAAGATAAATAGGACTCACTTGTCCGAGTTCCATGTCAATAAATTTCCGGCGGACTTGAGGTGAGCCTTTCACCAAAGATAAATCTTCTGGGGCAAATAAAATAACATTCAGTTGCCCAATGTACGCACTGAGCCTTTTTTGCTCAATGTGATTAACCTTGGTTTTACGTCCTTTGTTGGAAATTAAAATTTCCAACGGCACGGTGCCTGTCTTTTTTTCAACCACACCGCTAATTTTAGCTGCTGCTTGTTCCCAGCCAATTAATTCTTTTTCATTGCTGGTTCGATGACTTCGTGTCATTGCTAGAACATAAATGCTTTCTAACAAGTTGGTTTTTCCTTGGGCGTTTTCGCCTAAAAAAAGATTTAACGTTTTTGGAAAATCTAAGCTGACTGTTTCATAATTACGATAATGCTGAAGTGTCAGCTCATTCAGCCGCATCGTCGGACTCGTTTCCGTTTTTCACCATAAAAAAAGTACCTTCTTCAGGTATCTCAATCATCATGCCCGCATAAAGTTTCCGTCCGCGACGATTTTCCAACTCGCCATCAACAAACACGCTATTATCTGCCAAATACCATTTGGCTTGGCCGCCACTACCAATGACGTTGATTTCTTTAAGAAACTGACCAAGCGTTATATACTCAGTTGCTAAAACAAACGTTTTTTTCAATGTGCATCCCTCTTTTTTCTAATACGTTCTCATATATATTATACCCTTTTTCATAAGAGAAAACAAATTTATCTGTCTAATTTTCATTCTAAGCAATTTTAATTCTAAATGACCGAAAATATTATTAGGATAAAAAAACTCTTAAAAAGCATTTTAAAACGGAAATTGATATTTTCTTGAGAAAAAAGGGGCCTGATTTGGCAGAAATGACGAGTAGCGTTTAACTAAAAAACAATTAGGGGTAACTCAAAGACAAACGAAGAGGGCGCGCAATGAAGAAAAGTAGCTTGTAGAGGTCTGAGCGTCGTTTTAAGCAACGTAAACTTCTTTCACTAGGAAATATTCATAAAAAAATGAACAGCCCTTAAACGAAAAATTAAAGGGCTTTTTTCTTTATCCACGAAAAAAAGGCAGAATTTATTCGTCAAACGATAGTTCAAACATTCACAATCATATTAGCGTAAAAGCTATTCTAGTTATAAAAAGCTTATCTAGCAGCGTTTATCGGCTTTAAACAGACGACAAAAAAGAACCTTCGGCGATCATATTGATTTTCCGAAGGTCTTTTTTAAACATGATTAATTTGTACGAACCGGTGTAATTAGTTGAATGAAATCTAGTTCTGTTTCGGTTGGCTCCAATGTAAACGGACGAATTGGAGAAAGGAATTTCACGGTAATATTCATATCGCCAAACGCTCGCAACGCATCTTTCATATAATCTGGGTTGAAAGAAATATCCAACGCTTCACCAGAAACATTTTCATAGTTTAAAGCTTCTTCGACTTTTCCAATTTCAGGTGAATTTCCATATAAAACAACAGAATCTGGTGAAATTGAAAGGCGAACAATATTGTTACGTCCTTCATGAGAAAGTAAAGAGGCACGTTCGATTGCTGAAAGCAATTCTGGTACATAAAATTCAATTTGCGTGTTATGGCTAGTTGGAATTAAACGGTTGGTATCAGGATAATTTCCTTCTAACAAACGAGAATAGAAGTACATTGTTTCTGTTTTAAATAGCACTTGATTTTCCATAATGCTGATTTCAACCATTTCTTCTTCATTGGTTAATGAACGAGAAAGTTCAGTTAAACTTTTTCCTGGAATTACAATGTTAAAGTCTTCTACTGCTTGTTCTGTCGGGATCACACGTTGACTTAAACGATGTGAATCTGTCGCAACGGCAAGTAATTTTTGATTTTCTAAAATAAAGTGAACCCCAGTTAAAATTGGACGACTTTCGTGCATCGATACAGCAAAACCTGTTTCACTAATAATTTTTGTCAATAAATGAACAGGTAATTTCATTTGGTTTTGAGTATCAATTACTGGTAAGTGCGGATAATTATCAGCATCTAATCCATTAACCGTAAAATCAGCTTTTCCTGAAGTAATTGCAACTTGATTGTTATCTAGAACTTCCATTGTGAACATATCTTCTGGTAATTTACGAATAATTTCGCCAAAGAAACGAGATTGTAAAACGATGCTACCTGTGCGTTCAATGGTCATTTGAGCTTTTTCATCATCTTTACTTAAAAAACTTTCAATTGAAATATCCGCGTTACTCCCAGTAAGTGATAAGCCATCTTCTGATAACACAATTTTAACACCTGTTAAGATTGGAATCGTTGTTTTAGAAGAAATTGCTCGTTGAACAGTTTGTAATTCTTGTAAAAAGACACTTCGTTTGACCGTTAATTTCATAATGTAAACTCCTTTTTAAGTATTTTCAATACGTTCTAATTTTGTACGCCACTGTTTTGTATATTATATATAAATAAATAATAAAAGTAATAGGGCATGTTGATTCTGTGGAAAAGTCAAAAGAGCATTGATTTTACTAAGTTATCCACTTGTGCATAAGTTGTGGATAACTTTGTTCTTTTTTGTTTAGTTTTCCACATCCTAAGAGTTCAATAAATTTTTAATTTCACTGACTTCTTTTTGAATCGCTGGATCTTTTTCCAATAATTGCTGAATCTTTTCGTGCGCATGAATCACCGTTGTATGATCTTTGCCGCCAAATTCGGCACCAATTTTTGGCAAGGAATTGTCGGTCATTTCTCTAGCAAGATACATTGAGATTTGACGAGGAACCACAATTGTTTTCACCCGTTTTTTCCCTTTTAAATCTTTAAGAGGCACATGATAATATTTGGATACTTCTTCTTGAATTTGTAAAATGGACAATTGATTTTTACTACCAACTGATTTTAGAGATTTCAAGGCGTCCGCCGCTAAACTAGTGGTAATATCTTCTCCATTAATAGTTGCAAAGGCTTGAACACGGACCAAAGCACCCTCTAATTCACGGATGTTGGAATCAATTTGACCAGCGATATAACTTAGTGTATCATCCGGAATTTCTAAACGCTCGGCATCTGCTTTTTTGCGCAAAATTGCAATCCGTGTTTCTAAATCAGGCGGGGTGATATCGACAGACAAACCCCAAGCAAAGCGAGAAACTAATCGTTCAGGTAATTTTGGAATATCATTCGGCGGGCGATCACTTGTTAAAACAATTTGTTTATTTTCATTGTAAAGATCGTTGAAGGTATGGAAAAATTCTTCCAATGTTGCTTCTTTTTCCGCCAAAAATTGAATATCATCGACTAATAATAAGTCAACATTGCGATATTCTTTCCGAAATTGTTCGGATGTCTTTGTTTGAATTGAGTTGATAAATTCATTCGTAAACGTTTCGCTACTAACATATTTGACTTTGGCATCTGGTTGATTCACTAACATTTGATGACCAATAGCATGCATCAAATGGGTTTTCCCTAACCCTACACCACCATAGAAGAAAAGGGGATTGTAAATCGAACCTGGATCCTCGGCAACAACAAGCGCTGCAGCATGAGCCATTTGGTTTCCTTTACCAATAACGAAGGTGTCGAAAGTGTACTTAGGATTAAGCATCGCTTTTTTACTTTGTTCACTAAAAACAACTTCTTCTTCGGCAGGTTCTTCGAGTTCTTGTGCCAGTGCTGCGTCTTTTTCATCGGCAACAACAAAATGGGGCATCACTTCTGCACCGGTCAATTTAAATCCAGTTTCGACAATTTTTGCCGAAAGATTTTTTTCCCAGTAATCACGATGAACTGCAGAAGGGACTTCTAGCCACAATTGATTGTTGTCTAATTTCAAAGGGCGTGTGGTTTTAATCCAAGCATCAAAACTTGGCGCCGACAAAATCGCTTGATAGGCTTCTTCAAGGCTATGCCAAAAACTTTCCACGTCGGGCATACAGTGACCTCCTATATGTTTAAATTTTGGTTATCTAAAAAATGTGGATAACTTAAAAGAATGAGCATAGTCGATTTTAGCATTTTTTTAAAACTTTTTCCACAAGCAATTGTTCAATGTGGAAAAAAAGTACACAAGGGTGAAAAAAGTTTTCCACAGGGTGTCGACACTTGCGGAAGAAAGTGGTTGTTGAATGAGTTATCCACAAAAAGTTGAGAATAATTAAGCTTGACACAATCATGTTTCAAGAACTTATCAACAGCTGAAAAAACACCTGTGCAAAACTTTTTAACAGGCTGTTTTTTTGTGTAAAACTAGTGGAAAAATGGCTGTGAACAGAAAAAAATGTGGAAAACTATCCACAAGCTACTCACAGGAAAATTTAATTTGTGGATAATTGAAACGAATCTTTCTCAGGAAATATTTCTTAAATTTTATTGACAAAAGACCCCATTACTCGTTATACTATCAAAGTATGTCTATATATTGATGGATAGTTACAATTTCAGGAGGTGTAATTGCATGAAAAGAACGTATCAACCAAACAAACGTAAACGCCAAAAAGTTCACGGATTCCGTAAACGTATGAGCACTAAAAATGGCCGTCGCGTATTAGCAAGCCGTCGTCGTAAAGGTAGAAAAGTTATTTCTGCTTAATGATGGTCTGGTCTTTTAAACAGTCAATTTCTAAGAACCCTTAGTTATCTCCATAATTTTTTGGAAGATGTGAAGATAACTAAGGGTTCTTTTTCTGTTTTCAATAAAAGAAAGCAGGATTCTATAGAAAAGGCTACTAAAAAAGAGCGGAAATATGCTATTATTATTAAGAAGTAAAAAAATATAGAAACAAAGGGATGCCGATGAAAAAGTCCTACCGTGTCAAGAAAGAAAAAGAATTTCAACAGGTGTTTAATAAAAAACAATCTTGTGCAAATCGTCGTTTCGTGGTGTACGTTTTAGAGAAACCACAACAAGCCCATTTTCGAGTGGGGATTTCTGTTGGGAAGAAAATTGGAAACGCGGTCACAAGAAATGCTGTGAAGCGGAAAATCCGCGCGAGTTTATTTCAATTAAAAGACCGTATCTCTCCAGAAATTGATTTTATCGTGATTGCACGTCCAGGATTGGAAAAGTTATCGTCTGAAGAAGTGAAAGCTAATTTAACACATGTGTTAAATTTAGCTAAAATATTAGATGTAAGAGAGGGAATTGAGTAGTGAAGAAGTATAAGCGCTTATTATTAATGGCTGGGTTAGTGACCTTAGTTTTTGTTTTATCCGCCTGCGGAACCGCGCCCGTAAGTGAAAGTAGTACAGGAATTTGGGATCGATACATTGTTTATTATTTTGCCCAAGCGATTAAGTTCCTATCATTAGGCGGCAGTGTCGGAATTGGGATTATCCTATTTACGTTAGTCATCCGGATTATTTTATTGCCGTTGATGCATTTCCAAACGAAGAGTATGCGTAAAACACAAGAGTTGCAACCGCAATTAAAGGCCTTGCAACAAAAATACTCTTCAAAAGATCCTGAAACACAACGCTTATTCCGAGAAGAACAGCAACGTTTGTATGCAGAGAATAATGTGAATCCTTACATTGGCTGTTTACCACTGTTGGTTCAACTACCAATTATGATGGCTTTGTATCAAGCCATTTCACGCGTGCCTGAGTTAAAAGAAGGAACGTTCTTGTGGTTAAGCCTCGATAAGCCGGATCCGTATTTAATTTTACCGATTTTAGCGGCTGTCTTTACGTTTGCTAGTACGTATCTTTCAAGTATGAGCCAACTAGAAACAAATGCCTCACTAAAAATTATGAATTACGTTATGCCAGCGATGATCTTCTTTATGGGGATTTCATTAGCCAGCAGTTTATCTCTTTACTGGGTGGTCTCAAATGCCTTCCAAACAGGGCAAACATTGTTATTAAACAATCCATTCAAAATCCGTAAAGAGCGGGAGGAAGCAGCACGTCAAGCCAAAGCACGGGAGCGAGCGCTTGAACGAGCAAAAAGTCCTAAGAAAAAAGGGAAGAAAAAATAAAGGAGGTCGTTCAGATGCCGATTTATGAAGGAAATACAATCGAAGAAGCAACGCAGAAAGGCTTACAAGCACTTGGTTTAACCAAAGAGGATGTTACAATTGATGTGTTAGACGAAGGAAAAAAAGGATTTTTAGGTCTAGGAAAAAAACTTGCCCAAATTTCAATGGAACCAACGATTAGTGAGCAAGTCACAGAAGCGGTCGAAGAAACAGTGGAAGATATTGTTGTTGCCGATGAAGCAACAGCAGTGGAAGAAGCAGTTGAGGAATTAACCGAAGCAATTCCTAGTCTCTCAGAGGAATCAACACATTCTTTAGAAAATCTGGAAGACGAAGCTGCTATTATTGAATTAGCGATGTATTTAACGAATATTTCAAATGAACTGAACGCCCCTGCCATGGTTCGCATAGCGCGCGAGAATGGCAATATTATCTTCCATTTAGAAACAGAAAAACAAGGTATCTTAATTGGAAAACACGGAAAAGTGTTAAATGCGTTACAGTATTTAGCGCAAGTCTTTATTCACCGCATTGCAAGCAATAAGCTATCGATTGTTGTGAATGTCGGAAATTATCGTGAAAAACGTCATGAAATTTTGGAACGTTTAGCGAAACGCACCGCGGAAAAAGCCAAACGTACTGGGCGGCCAGTCTTCTTGGAACCAATGCCGGCTTTTGAAAGAAAACAAATTCATCACACGCTAAGTAAAGATGAGCAAATCAAAACCCATTCTGAAGGGGATGAACCTTATCGGTATTTAGTGGTTGAACCAGTTAAGAAGTATTTTTAAACAAACAAAGAAACGTTGGCAACTCTCAGCAGGGACTGAATAGTTGCCAACGTTTCTTTGTTAAATGATTTTTTAGCCGTCTCCGTTTCTTTTTTTATGTTATGATAATCAGTAATTACTCCAGTAGTAAATTCAAATGAAAAAGTTTTGTAAAGAGACGTAGGGGGAGCAACAGGTATGCGTACGGAGAAAATACTGGTTGTAGATGATGATGCAGCAGTTCGTCGCTTGATTTGGAAAGCATTACAATCAACAGGTATTCTTATTTACCAAAGTGAATCAATTGAAAAAACAAAAGATATCGTGTCCAGAGTTACCTTTGATTTGTTCATTTTAGATGATAACTTGGAACATGACAGCGATGGTTACTACTTAGTCCAAATGATTAGAGAGAAATATCCACTGGTGCCAATTATCTTTTTTAGTAGCAAAAAAGAAGAAGAGGATATCATTGCAGCCTTGGAAATGGGTGTGGATAGTTATATAACGAAACCTTTTTCCTTGAATGTTTTTAAGGCTCAGGTGATTGCTTCGTTGAATCGAGCTCGAATGATTCGAAAACAATTGAATGTTTATAAAAAAGAAGAGCTACAGGTAGGCGATTTCCGTTTTGATTATGGTCGTTATCAACTATTTAAAAAGGATTTACCTATTTCATTGTCTTCGAAAGAAGTTCAATTAATTCAATTTTTTCTGGAGAATCCCGAGCAAGTATTTTCTAAAGAACAAATTTACAGCAGTGTTTGGGGTACTGGGGATGTCGATGCGAATACGATTATGGTTTTTATTAATCGTTTACGAAGTAAATTAGAAGAAAACCCGAAAGAACCTTGTTACCTTCGGACCGTTTGGGGCATTGGTTATACCTTTACGCCAGATGGTTGCGTACAAAAAAAATGAAAAAAGACCTGCAGTTGCACGAGCGACTGCAGGTCTTTTTTGCTTATTCAATTTGCCGACGTTCCATTTCTTTCAAAATAAATTGAAGCGAACGATTTAGATGTTCATGGGTTAAAAGTGTGATCTGGTCAATATTCTTTGTTTTCATTCCGCGGAAAATTAACCAATGTTCTTCTAGGGCAATACTACGACGTTCTGAGGCACGAATCGCAATATCTCTGAAATAGATTAAGTAAGCATGGAGATCAGTCACAATTTTTTTTAAACGTAGCATCTGACTCTTAGTATAAATAAAGGAATTAAAATCTGAAAAGTTCTGTAGTAAGTCATCTACTTGGTTATTTTTATTGTATTGTTCTCCTTCGAGAAGTAAGGCTTCCAATTCATCAAAATCTTCTGGTGTCATGAGTTCCATGGCTTTAATGGTTGCTAAAGTGTCCAAAGATTTACGAATATCATAAATTTCATAAGCATCTTTCATACTGATCCCTTTAACCACGATACCCACCATAGGTATATGTTCCACCAATTGTTCTTTAACTAATTCTTGTAAAGCAAAGCGAATGGGCGTCCGACTAATGTTTAATTGCTCGGAAAATTCTTTTTCGTTAATCCGTTCACCTGCAGGAATATCCCCTAAAATAATGGTTTTTTTAAAGGCTTCATAGGTACAAATTTTTAGAGGTTTACTGCTAGTTAAATCTAAGTTCCGTTTTACTGCTTCAACCGTTGGATTCATATGAGGCACCTCCCTATAGGTTATTTTTATAGATAATAAATATAATATTAAAAATGAAAATATAACGCAAGAAAAGACAAAATGAAAAGAAAACCGAGGAGAAAAGGTACTCCTACGGTTTCAGCGACGACGTTTAATTTTGTGGAATAAATAAAGGCATGTGACCTAAAGCAACAATTGTAACAACGAAAATAACGAAAATTCCTAAGGCATATTTTGCCGATTCTTTTTTGCCATTGGCCCATATCTAAACCAGTTAAACGTAATAGCAAGTAAATAAATGCCACTAATGGACTTAATAAGTGGAACGCTTGCCCCATTAAGGAAGCTAAAGCCATAGACATATTGTCAAATCCATAAGAACGTCCAGCTTCTGCTAGGACTGGTAAGACACCGAAATAGAAACCATCGTTTGAAATAAAGAATGTTCCTGGTGCTGAAATGAACGCAATCACTAAGCCCCAAGCGCCGGCTAATTGTTTTGGAATAATATTAACAAAGCTATTTGCTAAGGCATTGGCCATACCAGAACCTTGGAATAAGCCCATGAAGACGCCAGCAGCAAAAACTAAGATAACTACTTGCACAGCATCACCAGCATTTGCACTGATGCGGCTGCTTTGATCTTTTAATTTTGGATAGTTAATCATTAAAGCGATACAAGTACCAACTAGGAACAATAATAACGGTGGCATTTCAATCCACGAAGGCAAACCTAATTGACCAACGAATGAACTTAGGACTAACCAACCGATTAAGACAATCGTTAAAATACCATTGAACGCAAAATTCTTTGGACGACGAATTTCTAATAATTCTGGGTCGTTAACAATAGTCATTTCTTCCAATTCTTTATCAGTAAGCGTTGTCACGCCTAAGCGAGCACGTTCTTTTTTCCCCATGCGATAAGCAACAAAGAAGATAACATACAATACAGATAAAATCATACCAGGTGCTAAATAAGAAAGAATGTCGGCATCAACTTCTAGTACGGCCATGGCACGAGCTGTTGGACCGCCCCAAGGTAATAAGTTCATAATGGTGTTTTGTAAGATAACAAGCACACCTAAATTCATCAATTTCATATTAAGTTTTTTGTAGATGGGAATAAACGCAGAACAGCAAATCAAGGTCGTGGTTGTTCCATCTCCGTTTAAGGAAACAGCAGCAGCAACTACCGCAGTAGCCATCAAGACTTTCATTGGATCGCCTTTAGCAAAGTAAATCATTTTTTTAGTGATTGGGTCAAACAAACCAGCATCCAACATAATAGAGAAGTAAAGAATGGCAAATAATAACATAATACCAGTTTTTGAAGTAGTTGAAATCCCATCTAAGACGAAATTTCCAATGTTGACTTCAGGGACAACACCGTCAGCACCAGGTGGCGGACTCGCTACTCCAGTTGCAATTGCAATCAAAGTAAAAATAAGAGGAATAATTACTAAAGATGTAAACGGTGACAATTTCTTTTTCATGATTACATACATAAAGATGATAATCATACCATAAGCTAAAATAGTGAGTAACATGTTTTTCTTCCTTTCTTTTTTAGAACTTTTTTGTAAGCGTTAACAACCGGTGTTAATAAAAAAGAATAGCCATGAGAAATGTTTCACAGTATTCTGGTTTACAACAAAAAATATTTTTTGTGTTTGTCTATAGTGTGAGAATATACAAACTTTCGCAGAGAATAAATAGCCTAAAACAAAAAGAACATCAAAAAAACAATTCAACAATCAAATTCTTATTAATAACTTAATATAATATTAATAGAATCTTAACGGCTGATAAATGCTTATATACCAATGTTTACAGAGTTTTTTTCACAAAATAAACAATAAAAGAACAATCTGAGCTAGTGTTTTCACTAGGTTTTTTAACGGTTTTTTCTATAATGAACGTATACCAAGAATTAGTGAAAGGAGAGACAATATGGGCCTATTTAAGTCCTTATTCAAGAAAGAGCAACACACACAGGATACCGAGATTAATGAAAGCGTTATCCAACGTGAAGCGGATAACTTGGAAAAGCGATGGATAGATATACCAGCATATATTCCTGCTGAGCCAAAAGAATATCAATTGGTAAGTATTGTGGCCACTGCCATCGCAGCAGGAGAGTTTCCAGAAAGTCGTTTTGTTATCAAAAAAATCGCAAAACGAAATCCAGAAGCAAAAGAAGTTGCCATTATTGCAGCCAGTATAGCTGCAGAGCTTTCAGAAGAGTCTCAGCTAGTTGTCAAAAGAATTTCAAAACAAAACCTTGAGGAGGATCATTATGTTACGCAAATTTAAAATTTCAATTGATGGGAAAGAATATTTAGTCGAGATGGAAGAAATCGGTGGCGTCCCACAACCAGCACCTGTTGCGCCACAACCAACAGCGCCAGTTGCTACGACAGAAACACCAGCCCCTGCTGTTGAAGAAACCCCAGCGTCAGCAGCACAGCCAGCCGCCCCAGCAGGAGCAGATGCAATGCCTGCGCCAATGCCAGGAACTGTGTTAAAAGTATTAGTCAATGTTGGTGATACGGTGTCCGAGAACCAACCATTGTTAATTTTAGAAGCAATGAAGATGGAAAATGAAATCGTTGCAGGAAAAGCAGGTACGGTAACAGGAATTCATGTTACCCAAGGCCAAATTGTGAATCCAGGGGAACCATTAATAACAATTAACTAGAATTAATTTAAGAAGAGGAAGTGATTTGTGTGGAGACACTGATTCAAGGTGTTATAGGAATGGGCCAAGAACCAGGACGCATTGTGATGATGCTGATTGGTGGACTATTAATGTATTTAGGAATAAAAAAAGAGTATGAACCAACACTTTTAGTGCCGATGGGTTTAGGAACGATTTTAGTGAACTTTCCTAATTCCGGCGTATTGAGCGCTGGCGGCGAGCCAGGTCCGTTTAATGTTCTTTTTGATTTTGGAATAAAAACAGAATTATTCCCGTTATTATTATTTATTGGGATTGGGGCAATGATTGATTTCGGGCCATTGTTACAAAATCCATTTATGTTGATGTTTGGTGCCGCTGCACAGTTTGGGATTTTCTTTACAGTTATTATGGCTGTTTTATTAGGTTTTGATTTAAACGATGCTGCTTCGATTGGGATTATTGGTGCCGCTGATGGCCCAACGTCTATTTTCGTAGCAAATACCTTACATTCAAAATACATGGGGGCCATAATGGTTGCCGCTTACTCCTACATGGCGTTAGTTCCGATTATTCAACCAGTAGCGATTAAAGCAGTGACGACGAAAGCCGAACGTCGTATCCGTATGACTTATCGGGCCGGTGAAGTTTCTCAAACAGCGAAAATTCTTTTCCCGGTTGTTATTACGATTGTCGCAGGGTTAATTGCGCCGGTGTCATTACCATTAGTTGGTTTCTTAATGTTTGGGAACTTATTAAGAGAATGTGGCGTTTTGGATCGTTTATCCATTACAGCTCAAAATGAATTGGTAAATATTATTAGTATCTTGCTAGGACTATCTATTTCCGTTAGCATGAACTATGCAGAGTTCTTAAAAGTCGATACGTTGATGGTTATTGGCTTAGGGTTAGTCGCCTTTATTATGGACTCAGTCGGCGGCGTGCTTTTTGCTAAATTCTTGAATTTATTTAGAAAAGAAAAAATCAATCCAATGATTGGTGCTGCGGGTATTTCCGCTTTCCCAATGTCTAGTCGGGTTATTCAAAAAATGGCTACGGATGAAGACCCACAAAACTTTATTTTAATGCATGCTGCTGGTGCCAACGTTTCAGGACAAATCGCTTCTGTAATTGCTGGTGGCTTACTATTAGCCTTTTTAACATAGGACGGAAAGGAGAACGAATACATGTCTGTTAACATGGAAGATTTAAAAATTGCTTTTGAACTGTTAGGTTTTGGTTGGGGCGGCGTTTTCGTTGTTTTATTTATCATTTATCTAGCATCTAAATTACTAACAAAATTATTTCCAATTAAAAAATAAAGGAGGTTATTGCTGTGAGCAGCGTATATACAATGAAAAGAATCTGGTTGCAAAAAGATAAAAAAGCTTATCAAGCTTGGCGCGAATTAATGGAAAAAGCCGAATTGCAAACGACAGAAGCACTTGATTACACCGTTGGCATATATGATGACACAGCATTAATCGCCTCTGGCTCGCTTTCAGGCAAAACGATTAAGTGCGTGGCCGTTTGTAAAAAATATCAATCTGAAAATTTGTTAACCCAATTGGTGGTTCATCTACTTGAAAAACTGAGAGAAGAAAACCAATTACACAGTTTTTTGTATACAAAACCAAAAAATGAACAAATTTTTCAGTCGCTAGGCTTTCAAAAAGTGGTTGCGAATCAAGAGGTGCTATTTATGGAGCAAGGCAAACCAGATTTTGCCGATTATCTTGGTTACCTGACACAGCATAAAAAAGCAGGGCCAGCCAGTAGCATTGTCATGAATGCAAATCCTTTTACGAAAGGCCATCAGTACTTAGTCGAAAAAGCAGCCCAAGAAAGTCCGCACGTTTATGTGTTTGTTTTATCTGAAGATAAATCGCTATTTTCAAAAGAAGCACGTTTCGCAATGGTGCAAAAAGGGGTCGCCCATTTACCCAATGTGACAGTCCTATCTACAGAAGATTACTTAGTTTCGTCTGCGACTTTTCCTACCTATTTTTTGAAAGAAAAAGCGCCATTAGAGGTAGCTGCAATTCAAGCAACGCTTGATGCAACGTTATTTAAAGAAAGAATTGCGCCAATACTTGAAATTCAGCAACGTTATGTGGGAGAAGAGCCTTATTCAGAAGTGACCGCTGTCTACAATCAAGCAATGCAACAAGTTTTCGGACAAACGATAACGCTAACCATTGTCCCGCGATTAGCGAGTGATGGAGAGCTGATTAGTGCGACGAAAGTTCGCAAAGCGATGGCTGAAGGCGACAAAGAGACACTCAAGAAGTTTTTACCAGCAACAAGTTATCAATACTTAGTAGAACACAAGAAACTAATGAGGTGAAGAAAGTGAAGATTATCAAAAATGCTACTGCAGGGACAGTAGAATCAAGTGATATTATGATTACCGTCCAACCCATTGAATCAACAGAAAATACCATTGAATTAGAAAGTAGTGTCGAAAAACAATTTGGCAATCAAATTCGTCAGGTGATTACGACAACTTTGGAACATTTAGATGTCCAAGGCGTTGCGGTCAAGGCGATTGATAAAGGGGCATTAGATTGTACAATCAAAGCTCGGATGATTACAGTTTTACATCGAGGCGCTGAAAAAGAAACGTATGATTGGAAGGAGTTGGACTCATGGAACGTTTAAGAAGAACAATGATGTTTGTCCCTGGAGCGAACGCGGCAATGCTAAGAGATGCACCTTTGTATGGGGCAGATTCAATCATGTTTGATTTAGAAGATGCAGTTTCATTAAAAGAAAAAGACTCTGCCCGTGTTTTAGTCCATTCTGCTTTGAAAACTTTCGATTATGGCAATATTGAAATTGTTGTTCGGATCAATGCTTTAGATGCTGGTGGTGCAGAAGATATTGAAGCAATGGTCTTAGCTGGTGTCGATGTGATTCGTTTACCAAAAACAGAAACAGCCCAAGATATCATTGATGTCGAGGCAGTCATTACAGAAGTAGAACAGCAAAATGACATTCCCGTAGGAACAACGAAAATGATGGCTGCCATCGAATCGGCCGAAGGTGTTCTAAATGCGCCCGCGATTGCCAAAAGTTCAACTCGCTTGATTGGCATCGCGTTAGGCGCCGAAGACTATGTTACCAATATGAAAACACGGCGCCATCCAGATGGCCAAGAACTATTCTTTGCTCGTAGCATGATTTTACATGCCGCTCGAGCAGCTGGGATTGCGGCTATTGATACGGTCTATTCAGATGTAGACAATACGGAAGGCTTTGAAGCCGAAGTTCGTTTGATTAAACAGCTAGGTTTCGATGGAAAATCGGTGATTAACCCTCGTCAAATCCCATTAGTTAATACTATTTATGCGCCAACAGAAAAAGAAATCCAGAATGCTAAGGAAGTAATCTGGGGCATTCGGGAAGCCGAAGCAAAAGGTTCCGGTGTTATCTCCGTAAATGGAAAAATGGTTGATAAACCAATTGTTGAACGAGCTGAACGGGTCATTGCGTTAGCATTGGCGGCTAAATTAATTACCGAGGAGGAAATATAGACATGGTAGTAAATAAAGTAGGCAAAGACATTCCTCAATCTTATGCAGAGCAATACGGCATTTATGAAGGAGAATTAGCACACATTGGTGCTTATCAAGAAGCGAGCCGAGCAATTAAACCAGTGAAACCTCGGGAGACAAAACTTTTAGGAAGTATTCGTGAAGCAATTGAAAAAACAGGGTTGAAAGATGGCATGACCATCTCTTTCCATCACCATTTCCGTGAAGGAGACTATGTGATGAATTTAGTTTTAGCCGAGATTGCCGCCATGGGGCTGAAAAACATTTCGATTGCACCTAGTTCAATTGCAAATGTTCATGAACCTCTGATTGAACACATTAAAAATGGAGTAGTCACCAACATTACTTCTTCTGGTTTGAGAGATAAAGTAGGAGCCGCTATTTCAGCAGGTATCATGGAAAATCCTGTGGTGATTCGTTCACATGGTGGCCGGGCACGGGCAGTAGCAGCAGGCGATATCCATATTGATGTAGCTTTCTTAGGTGCACCAAGTTCAGACGCTTATGGAAATGCGAATGGAACCAAAGGAAAAGCTACCTGTGGTTCTCTTGGATATGCGATGGTCGATGCAAAATATGCGGATCAAGTGGTCATCATTACTGACACATTAGTACCATATCCTAATACCCCTATCAGTATTCCACAAACAGATGTTGATTATGTGGTAGAAATTGATGCAATTGGTGATCCAGATGGAATTGCCAAAGGCGCGACACGTTTTACAAAGAATCCTAAAGAATTATTGATTGCTGAATATGCCGCAAAAATAATTACACATTCTCCTTACTACAAAGAAGGCTTCTCATTCCAAACAGGAACAGGTGGCTCTTCACTAGCAGTTACGCGGTTCATGAGAGAACAAATGCTTAAAGATGGCATTAAAGCAAGTTTCGCTTTAGGCGGAATTACGAATGCAATGGTGGAACTTTTGGAAGAAGGCTTAGTAGAAAAAATTATTGACGTCCAAGACTTTGATCATCCATCAGCTATTTCTTTAGGGGAAAATGCCAATCATTATGAAATTGATGCCAATATGTATGCCTCACCGCTTAGCAAAGGGGCGGTTATTAATCAATTAGACACAGCTATTTTATCTGCTTTAGAAGTGGACACAGATTTTAATGTAAATGTCATTACTGGTTCAGATGGTGTCATCCGTGGTGCTTCTGGCGGACATTCCGATACAAGTATGGCTTGTAAAATGAGTCTAGTGATTGCACCACTTGTTCGTGGACGGATTCCAACAATCGTTGAGCAAGTAAATACAGTCGTTACACCAGGTACGAGTGTCGATGTCGTAGTAACAGAAGTCGGCATTGCAATCAATCCAAAAAGAACAGACTTAATTGATTGTTTTAAAACCTTAGATGTTCCTCAGTTTACGTTAGAAGAGTTGAAAGACAAAGCCTACAACATTGTTGGCACCCCGGAACCAATTAAATATGGAGACAAAGTCGTTGCGTTAATTGAATACCGAGATGGTAGTCTAATTGATGTGGTACGCAATGTTTAATGGGGAAAAAGTAACACTTTTAGAGATGTTGGATGCTCGCGAACAAAGAGCTGCCACACAGAAGGAGTTGTTAGAAACAGCACCAGAAGCTAGTCTCTTATCTGCCACAATGAATATTCCTGGAGAAGTAAAAAATTCGCCCACCTTAACGGCTGTTTTTTTAGAAGTAATTGACGAAGTCGAGCAACAATTGCTGGATCAAGTACCGATTGTTAATTTTTACCGGAATGAAAAAACAGGTCCTGAATATTATTTGGCGGTTTCGTTAGCCCCACAAGAATTAAAACAAAGAATGGTCAAAATTGAAGAAACACATCCTTATGGTCGTTTAGTGGACCTAGATGTTTTATGGGGAAATGAGGAGCTAAAAAGCCTTCATCGAGGAGATTTAGGCTTGCCACCACGGCGCTGTTTTATTTGCCAAGAAGTGGCGAAAGTCTGTGGACGAAATCGACGTCACAGTCTTGAAGCAATGCAAGAAAAAATAACAGAAATAATTTTGACACGAAAGGAGCAGCCAAGTGAGTAAAAAAATTCGTTTTACAGAAACGGTGCTACGGGATGGACAACAAAGTTTAATTGCAACACGGATGCCAACCTCAGATATGCTGCCGATTATTAAAACAATGGACGAGGCAGGATTTCATGCATTAGAAATGTGGGGCGGGGCAACGTTTGATTCCTGTGTCCGCTATTTAAACGAGGATCCTTGGGAACGTCTTCGCCAAATTCGCAAAGAAGTTAAAAATACCAAACTTCAAATGTTATTACGAGGACAAAATTTACTAGGATATCGTCATTACGCTGATGATGTGGTGCGGGCCTTTGTCGAAAAATCAGTTGAAAATGGGATTGATATTATTCGTATTTTCGATGCCTTGAATGATGTCCGTAATTTACAAACAGCAATTCAAACAACAAAAGAAGCTGGCGGACACTGTCAAGCAGCGATTTCTTATACTACGAGTGAAATTCATACCATCGATTACTTTGTAAAATTAGCCAAAGAATTAAGTCAAACAGGAGCGGATTCCATTTGTATTAAGGATATGGCAGGCGTTTTGACGCCACAAACTGGTTTTGAATTAGTGAGCAAAATGAAAGATGCCATTGATTTACCTTTAGAGGTGCATACGCATGCGACTAGTGGTATTTCTGAGATGACCTATTTAAAAGTTGCTGAAGCAGGTGCGGATATCATCGATACAGCTATCTCTTCTTTCGCTGGCGGTACGAGTCAACCAGCCACAGAATCTGTAGCCATTGCGTTAGAAGATTTAGGCTTTGAAACAGGTTTAAATATGGAAAAAGTAACAGAGATTGCTGACTATTTCAATCCGATTCGTGATCGCTTTAGAAGTGAAGGCATTTTAAACCCTAAAGTTAAAGATACGGAACCGAAAACCTTGATTTATCAAGTGCCTGGTGGTATGTTATCAAACTTATTAAGTCAATTAACGGAGCAAGGTTTACAAGACAAATATGAAGAAGTTTTAGCTGAAGTACCTAAAGTAAGAGCAGATTTAGGGTATCCACCACTAGTTACGCCGCTTTCACAAATGGTTGGAACACAAGCCTTAATGAATGTGATTTCTGGGGAAAGATATTCCTTAATACCGAATGAAATCAAAGATTATGTGCGCGGAGAATATGGCAAATCACCAGCACCTATCGCAGAAGAGATTAAGCAAAAAATCATTGGGGATGAAGAGGTAATCACTTGTCGACCAGCGGATTTATTGAAACCAGAGTTGCATAGTTTAGAAAAGGAAATCCAACAATATGCAAAATCTGAAGAGGATGTCCTATTATATGCGATGTTCCCGCAACAAGGAAAAGACTTTTTAGGACGTCGTGAAGATCCTTTTTACGATGTACCGTTACAGAAAGTGACAGTCAAACTTGACTTGCCAGAATAGAACGGGCAAGTGCTCCGCAAATGTATAAAGAAGCAAGGGTTTGAGCGACGATAACGGTTGTTCAAACCCTTGCTTCATCAAATAGAAAAAAGGCAGCCCGTGAAAGGAAGTGACAATGTGTTAGAAGAAGTTCTAGCAATTCATCAAAAAAATATTGGTGTGCTAAGTCTTGAAGCAACAGAAGCGGTGTTAAACCATCATGATTTAGCCAAAATGTATACACCTGGTGTCGCAGAATTGAGTTTAATGATTGCCCAAAATCATGAATTAGCGCGCGAGTGGACCATTAGTGGTAAGTTAATTGCGGTTATTACAGATGGATCAGCTGTTCTGGGTCTCGGCAATATGGGCACGCAAGCGGGCTTGCCAATTGTTGAAGGCAAAGCTTTACTTTATAAAAATTTGGCGGGGGTCGATGCTATTCCTTTAGCACTGGAACAAAAATCAGTGGACGAGATGGTTCAAACAATTGAAAATTTACAAAATAGTTTTGCAGGAATCCATTTAGAAGATATTTCTGCACCAAAATGTTTTGAAATTGAAGAAAAACTTCAACAACGTTTGAACATTCCTGTGTATCATGATGACCAAGAAGGCACAGCCATTGTCGTTTTAGCTGGGCTAATCAACGCAGCCAAAATTAAAGGAAAACCTTTAAATGAATTGCGTGTGGTGATTAACGGAGTTGGTGCTTCTGGTGTAGCGACCGCTAAGTTATGTATTCAAGCGGGAATTACGCATCTCACCTTAGTAGATCGCCAAGGTGTTTTAAGAGAAGAAGACCCGACATTGAATCCTTACCAACGTGCTTTGCTTCGACAGGTAATAAAACCATCAGTAGAAAACAAAGATTTAGCCACCGCTGTCGTCAATCAGGATGTTTTTTTAGGCTTATCAGAAGCGGATGTGCTAACGCCAGCCCTGATTAAATCAATGAACCAAGACCCAATTATCTTTGCTTTAGCAAATCCTAAACCAGAAATTGAACCAGCCCTCGCCCAAGCCAATGGCGTCCGTTTATTAGCAACTGGTTCTTCCAAATATCCGAATCAAGTGAACAACATTTTAGTTTTTCCAGGTCTTTTTTAAAGGGTTATTGGCAGCGAAAGGCAGAAAAGTCGATGTCGGTTTGCAAATGACAGTAGCACGAAGCTTGGCCGCTATGATTTCAGAACCCACAGTAGAAAAATTCATACCTAATGTATTTGATGGCGGCGTAGTTGACACGGTTTTTAATGCTGTACTAGACTATATAAAACAAGAAAAGACCACGGCAGAAGAAGGGACGTAAAAGGCAATGACAAAGCAAGCAAGGAGTAAATTAGCGCAGCAAGCACAATTGGCACTACTCTATGAAGTGACCTGTTTAAATAAACCAGGCTTGGTGGATCCAGTCGATGCAGGCGCCCATCAAGATATGGATGTTTTCACTTTTTTAGAAAGTAGTGTGGTTTTGACTCCTTATTTTGAAACCTTCGTTCAAGCTGGGACAGAGCTACGTCATTTGCCGATTGAGGCAACATTTCGCACGATTCGACAAGTTGGTTTAGAAGCAGAACGAGCGATGTTTGAGGCAACAGAAGGTATCAATACACATAAAGGAGCAATTTTTTCTCTAGGTATTTTTTTAGCTGTCTGTGGTCGTCTAATGATTTGGGAGACCCCTTGCACCTTACAATTGTTTCAACAAACGCTTCAAACAATGACGCAAGACTTATTGGCTGACTTTGAAAACCTCGCTACGAATGAGCTAGAAAAACTAACTTGGGGTGAACGACTATTTGTTCAGCATGGCTTGACTGGAATCCGTGGTGAGGCGCAACAAGGTTATCCCGCTGTCTTTGAACAGGGAGTGCCTTATTATCAAAAACATCAAGGCACACAACAACAAAAACTCATTGATACGCTCCTTTATTTATCGCTCTATGTTGAGGATACGAATTTGATTAAACGAAGTCAAAATGTCCAAATTTTTGAAGTATATCAACCGTTAATCCAGGAATATTTTGCTTTAGGGGGGACACAAACGTTACGGGGAACCCTTTGCTTAGAAAGATTGAATCACTTATTCAAAGAAAAAAATTGGAGTATTGGTGGCAGTGCAGATGCTTTAATTTTGGTGGTGTTTTTAGATAAACTAATGAAATTAAATTGGCTGACGCCTTAATTAAAAAGATAGTTACAACGCTGATTTGGTCAGTTATTTTGACCTTATATGCCTATGGAAAGGTCTCAAGAGAATTCAAGAAAGCGATTGACAAATACCACGAAACACAGTATATTTTATTACGAAATCATTCTTATCAGAGTATACAAATACGATGATAAACAGTTGAAGCGAATCTTGATTTGCTTTTCCTAAACCTGATTCTTTTAGAATCAGGTTTTTGTTTATCTAAAAGGCGGCATTCGTTCAAAAACGGCTGTCGCCTTTTTTTATGAAATTTTTTTAATATAAAAAATTTCATAAAAAAATCTTAAAAACAGAAAAAATTGTTATAGATTAGAGTCATTTTTTTGATGTAAAGTTTTTATAACTTATGTCTATAAAATTGATAAAAACAGTCAAAGTAGTAGAAAAAATAATAGTGGAATTTCTCAAAAAAATAAAAAAATTTTCCGTTATTTAATTATCGATTTATCAAACGATAAGTTATAATAAAATAATTTATTTATCTTTAATGATCGGGGAGGAACGTATAAACTTCCTCATTTTCCTCTCATTGTATAATAACTCACTAATGAATTAGTGAGTTTTTTAACATATCCAGGATGCTTGTTATCAAATGAATTTTTATATAAAAATTCACAGCATTATATTTTGAAAAGCTGAAGAAATGTACTAAACTGCAGGTGTTAAATCCATTTAAATCGCTAAAGGGGGAGATGAACAACTAGGGGAAGCTAATGATCTTGGTATTTATCGTTTATTTTAAAGAAAAGAGGGACGATCAGATGAAAAAGAAAATTGTTGAGGATTTTAATCGGAAAAGTCAGCATAAAAAATGGACAAAACGCAAGATGCTTAATTTAGCAATATCAAGTGGTTTATTATTTACGTCATTAGCAATCCCTGTAAGTATAGCTGTTACCTCTGGCACAATCAGTGCATCAGCAGCGGTCTTGGATATCGAACTATTATCAAATGTTACGTCAAATAATGACAGTGGCACTTCAACGAGTAATCGTTGGACAGCCGCAAACCAAAATCAACCAGTTAATTTCACGGTTTCTGGTGGCGCTTTAGCAGATGCTTCCGCTGTGTTTAGTGGACAAAAACAAGCGGTGTTAGTGGTTCCTCCTGAGTTAAGAGGAAATGTAGCTGCAGCAGGCAGCGCAGCAATCAATACCAATGTCACGATTGATCTTTCAAAAGTTACTTTTTTGACTGCCGTTTTGAATGCAGCCAATGATTTAACCAATGTGATTACTCAAATTACCAGTGGGGCGTTAGGGAATTTAACTGGTGTTGATATTGATTTGACGGAAGTGAATCGTCAATTGGAATTAGTTAATAACATTGAAAACTTAGGTGCTGCTTCATTTACAGCTCCGGAAACGTTAGCAGCTGACGGCTCATACATTAGTGCACCGATTAGTGATGGTTTAGGGTTAGTTTTAGCCCAAAATGTTTCAAACATCTTACAAGATTTGAATGCGGCAGTTCAAGCTTTGGAGGCAAAAGGTACCAGTATCCCAAGTAATCTTGTCGCCGCAGCTATAAATGCAGCCTTGCTTCCTGTCAAAGGCACGGTAAACGTGGCTGTTTCAGGTGCTTTGCCTTTATTAGCGGTTGGTGGTTCAGGCGTAAATGAGTTAGTGGATGCTTCTTTACTAGGCACAACCACGGTTACTTTACCAACTACCGTTTCAACACCTCAAAATTTATCCAATAATTTAGATGCTCGTTTTGTAGGAACAGTCGTTCAAACAGATCTTTTAGACGTTAATTTATTAGCAACAGCAGACGGTGTATCCAACATTTATTTTGCTGCAGGCACTACTAGTGAAGTAACCGCACCAACAATCACAGGAGTAACAGGTAATTCAACAGCAGGTTACGAAGTTAAAGGAACTGCCGATGCCAATGCCACGGTTGAAATCCGAAATGCAGGAGGCACCGTAATAGGCACAGGTACCGCTGATGGGACAGGAGCGTTTACAGTTACCGTTCCCGCAGGTGAAGCAGGCGCCAATGAAACGTTAACCGCCGTAGCGAAAAACGCCAGCGGCACAGAAAGCACGCCAACAACGTTCCAAACGCCAGCGGATGAAGCAACCGTAACCGCACCAACAATCACAGGAGTGACAGGTAATTCAACGGCAGGTTACGAGGTTAAAGGAACTGCTGATGCCAATGCCACAGTTGAAATCCGAAATGCAGGAGGCACCGTAATAGGCACAGGTACCGCTGATGGGACAGGAGCGTTTACAGTTACCGTTCCCGCAGGTGAAGCAGGCGCCAATGAAACGTTAACCGCCGTAGCGAAAAACGCCAGCGGTACAGAAAGTACGCCAACAACGTTCCAAACACCAGCGGATGAAGCAACCGTAACCGCACCAACAATCACAGGAGTGACAGGTAATTCAACGGCAGGTTACGAAGTTAAAGGAACTGCCGATGCCAATGCCACGGTTGAAATCCGAAATGCAGGAGGCACCGTAATAGGCACAGGTACCGCTGATGGGACAGGAGCGTTTACAGTTACCGTTCCCGCAGGTGAAGCAGGTGCCAATGAAACGTTAACCGCCGTAGCGAAAAACGCCAGCGGCACAGAAAGTACGCCAACAACGTTCCAAACACCAGCGGATGAAGCAACCGTAACCGCACCAACAATCACAGGAGTGACAGGTAATTCAACAGCAGGTTACGAAGTTAAAGGAACTGCCGATGCCAATGCCACGGTTGAGATCCGAAATGCAGGAGGTGCCGTGATAGGTACAGGTACTGCTGATGGGACAGGGGCATTTACAGTTACCATTCCCGCAGGTGAAGCAGGTGCGAATGAAACGTTAACCGCCGTAGCGAAAAACGCCAGCGGTACAGAAAGTACGCCAACAACGTTCCAAACGCCAGCGGATCCTAATACGCCCGTGGCGACGCCAATTGTTGAGACTGTAACAGGTAGTACAACAAAAGGCTATGAGGTCAAAGGGACTGCTGAAGTTGGCACCACCATTGAGGTTCGCGATGCAGCTGGCACGGTCCTTGGTACTGCAACAACTGGAACTGACGGAAAATATACAGTGACTTTAGATTCAGGAACAGCAACAGCAAATCAAACGCTGAGCGTTGTAGCGAAAAACGCTAGTGGCACGGAAAGTCAACCAGCAACGGCGACAACACCAGCTGATGTCACTGCACCAACAGTTGATAACATCACAGGCAACTCTGGTTCGGGTTATGAAATTACAGGAACAGCAGACCCTAACACAACAATCGAAGTTCGTGATCCATCTGGGGCAGTCATTGGTACAGGTACCTCTGATGCGAATGGTGATTTTACTGTAACGCTACCAACGGGAACGACCAATCCTGGGGATACGTTAACAGTGATTGGAAAGGATAACGCGGGAAATGAAAGTCAACCGACTGAAGTCCTTGTTCCTGCTGATGCCACGGTTACAGCACCAACTGTAACAGGAGTAACAGGTAATTCAGTTGCTGGTTATCAGGTGACAGGCACCGCTGATCCGAATGCTACCATCGAAATTCGTGATGCAGATGGGAACGTGATTGCAACAGGGACTGCCGATGGGACTGGTTCCTTTGCTGTGAACCTTCCAGCTGGGACGGCAAATGCGAATGAAACATTGACAGCGTTAGCCAAAGATCCTGCTGGCAATACAAGTACACCGACAACCTTCCAAACACCAGCAGATGAAGTAGTGGCACCGCCAAGTGTCGACAAAGTTACTGGGAATACAACACAAGGATATCAAGTGACAGGTACCGCTGAACTTGGCACCACCATTGAAGTTCGTGCAACAGACGGAACAGTTTTAGGCACCGCAACAACTGGACCGACTGGCCAATATACTGTGACGTTAGCTTCAGGAAAAGCAACAGCTAAACAAACAGTGAATGTAGTTGCTAAAAATGATACTGGACTTGAGAGTCAACCAACTACAGCTATGACACCCGCTGATGTTACCACACCAACAATTGGTGACATTACTGGAGATTCAACAACTGGTTATGAAATCACTGGGACGGCGGACCCTAATACCACCATTGAAGTACGGAACCCAGATGGAACAATTATTGGTACAACGACAACGGATGATCAAGGAAACTTTACTGTGGACCTTCCAGCGGGAGCCGCTAATCCTGGTGATACATTAACAGTTGTTGGAAAAGACGGTGACGGCAATGAAAGTCAACCAACGGAAGTGACGGTCCCTGAAGATGCAACCGTAGCAGCACCAACTGTGACGACTGTTACAGGAACAACTGCCACTGGGTATCAAGTAACCGGCACGGCAGAGCCAAATGTCACCATTGAGATTCACAATGAAGCAGGTTTAGTTATTGCTACGGGAACGACTGATGGTGCTGGCGCATTTACAATCACTCTTCCGACGGGCACAGCAACAGCTAACGAAGCCTTAACTGCCATTGCGAAAGATGCTGCTGGGAAAGAAAGTAATCCGACTGCTTTCAAAACACCTGCTGATCCAGATGCACCAGTCGCGACACCTACTGTTGACAAAATCACTGGTAGCACGACAAACGGCTATCAAGTAGTAGGAGCAGCAGAAGTTGGTACAACAGTTGAGGTGCGTGACGCCGATGGCACAGTCCTTGGCATGGCAACTACTGGAACTGATGGCAAATACACAGTGACTTTAGAGCCAGGGAAGGCCTCAGCTAACGAAACAATAACTGTCGTAGCGAAAAATGCAACAGGAAAAGAAAGTCAGCCAGCTACAGCAACTACACCAGTCGACTTAGCCACACCAACCATTGATTCTATTACCGGAAATTCTAGTAAAGGTTACGAAATCACTGGAACGGCGGAGCCAAAAACCACTATTGATGTCCGTGACGCAGACGGAACCATCATTGCTGCTACAACTGCTAACGAAACCGGCCAATATACGGTGACTCTACCAGCTGGCGTAGTGACACCAGGAGAAACGATTACGATTATTAGCAAAGATGGCGCAGGTAATGAAAGTCAACCAGCTACAGCCGTTATTCCAGCGGATGTTGTTTTAGCGGCGCCAACTATTACGAAGGTTGAAGGAAACAAAGCCAATGGCTATACAGTCACTGGAACTGCTGATCCAAATGTCACGGTTCAATTTTACAATAGCAGTGAACAATTATTGGCAAGTGGCAATACAACTACTGGAGGTACCTTCTCCGTTCATATTGCAGCAGGGTTAGCAACAGAAAAAGAAACGTTAACCGCACTAACCACAGATACACAAGGAAATGTGAGTCCTAAAACCACATTTATGACGCCAGCCGATATTACGGGAGAACCAGAGATTAAAATTGCGGCACCAACTGTTTCTTCAGTTTTAGGAACGTCTAAAGCCGGCTACCTCATCAAAGGAACAGCTGAACCAAACCGAATCATTCAAATTAGTAACCGACTATTAAGAAGTGTGATTGCTGTAGGTGCCACCGATGCTGAAGGCAACTTCGCTATCCAATTAACAGCGGGACAAGCGACTGCTCAACAAAGTTTACTTGCGACAGCTACCGATGGCGCAGGACATTACAGTACGGCTACAACCTTCATGACGCCAGCCGACCCAACGAATCCTGGAGGAGGCAATGGTAACACTGGCGGAAATAACGGCAATACAGGCGGCAATACAGGAAACAATGGCGCAACTGGCGGGAATAATGGGAATGGTTCAAACACAGGTTCAAATCCAAATGGAGGTTCTGGTTTAGGCACAACAGGTTCTGGCTTAGGTTCACTAGGCAATGGCCTCGGTACAAATGGTAGTGGCTACCACCCTAAACTAAGTACCATCAGTTATGGCACTGGAAATCACGGGAAAACAGGCTACTTACCTAGCACAGGTGAAAAAGAGTCTTCAGCCGTGACAACAAGTTTGTTTGGCGCCTTTGTCGCACTCCTTGCGAGCATGGGAATCATCAAACGCAAACGTAAAAACTAGCTCTCTCCTTTAATTCCTATAGATGAGAAAACGTATTGTTGAGAATTCCCCACTCAATGATACGTTTTCTCGTTCCATTTAATGAAGAAAAATTGCCAAATAGAATAAAATGTGCTATTCTATTTTCAGAAAATCGAAGGAACAAGCAGTGAAAGTGCTAAATCCAACCTGAATTTTTTAATGCAGGAGGAGTGGGCGCTTTTTTTGTTGTTATGAAGAAAGGAAGCTAATTATGCAATCAGCTACAATGGAATTTGATACAATTGCGGCGATTTCTACGCCGCCAGGTGAAGGTGCGATTAGTATTGTTCGTTTAAGTGGCGAGCAAGCAGTTGCTATTGCAAACAAAGTTTATCGGTCAGGCACTAAAGATTTAGCTAAAGTCCCCACGCACACGATTCATTATGGTCATATTGTTGATCCGCAAAACGATCAATTGATTGATGAAGTCATGCTTTCTGTGATGCGGGCACCGAAAACATTTACACGAGAAGACGTGGTAGAAATTAACTGTCATGGCGGCATTGTCGTGGTGAACCAATTATTGCAATTACTGTTACGTGAAGGCGCACGAATGGCCGAACCTGGGGAATTTACAAAACGTGCTTTTCTAAATGGCCGAATGGATCTTTCACAAGCAGAAGCAGTGATGGACTTAATCCGTGCCAAAACGGATAAAGCGATGAATGTTGCATTGAACCAATTGGATGGTAACTTGTCGACGTTAATTCGTTCATTAAGACAAGAAATTTTAAATACTTTAGCACAAGTAGAAGTTAATATCGATTATCCAGAGTATGATGATGTCGAAGAATTAACCACGAAATTACTTTTAGAAAAAGCCGAATTTGTGAAAGCGCAGATTCAACAATTATTAACGACCGCTAAACAAGGAAAAATTTTGCGAGAAGGCCTAAGTACAGCAATTATTGGCCGACCAAATGTCGGGAAATCCAGTTTGTTAAACCATCTGTTACGAGAAGAAAAAGCTATCGTTACAGATATTGCTGGAACGACACGTGATGTCATTGAAGAATACGTTAACGTTCGCGGCGTTCCTTTAAAATTAATTGATACAGCGGGGATTCGCGAAACAGAAGACATTGTGGAACGAATTGGTGTCGAACGTAGCCGCAAAGCGTTAGCAGATTCGGATTTAATTTTGTTAGTCTTAAATCAAAGCGAAGAATTGACAGAGGAAGATCGTCAACTGTTGGAAGCAACGAAAGGCTTAAAACGCGTTATTCTTTTAAATAAAATGGACTTACCGACAAAACTGGATCCTAACGAATTACAAGAATTAGTCCCTGCAGAAGAAATTTTATCCGTTTCGGTGTTGTCAAACACAGGCTTAGACCAGTTAGAAGCGAAAATTGCTGATCTTTTCTTTGGCGGCCAAACAGGCGAAAAAGATGCTACCTATATTTCTAATACACGTCATATTGCTTTGCTGGATCAAGCAGCGCTTTCGTTACAAGAAGTGATTAACGGCATCGAAGCAGGTATGCCAGTCGATTTAGTTCAAATTGATATGACCCGTTGTTGGGATTATTTAGGGGAAATCGTCGGCGATAGTGTCCAAGATGAATTAATTACACAGTTATTTAGTCAATTTTGTTTAGGAAAATAAGACAAGAGAGGAATTTTTTATGAATCAATATCAAGCAGAATCATATGATGTTATTGTCGTCGGTGCTGGACATGCTGGCTCTGAAGCAGCCTTAGCAGCCGCACGAATGGGCGTTAAAACGTTACTTTTAACGATTAATTTAGATATGGTTGCTTTTATGCCATGTAACCCTTCTGTTGGTGGACCTGCCAAAGGAGTCGTTGTCCGAGAAATCGATGCATTAGGCGGCGAAATGGGTAAAAACATTGATAAAACCTACATCCAAATGCGGATGCTAAATACTGGTAAAGGTCCAGCAGTGCGTGCGTTGCGCGCGCAAGCTGACAAACATGCCTATGCGACAGAAATGAAACATACCATTGAAAAAGAAGAAAATTTAACCCTTCGTCAAGGGATTGTTGAAGAATTAATCGTGGAAGATGGCGTTTGTCGTGGTGTTGTAACTTCAACAGGTGCCGCATACCGTAGTCAAGCAGTGGTGATTACTGCCGGTACTGCCTTGCGTGGCGAAATTATTATTGGTGAATTAAAATATTCATCAGGACCAAACAATTCGCAACCTTCCGTTGGTTTAGCCAATCATTTAAAAGAATTAGGTTTAGAAATCGATCGCTTTAAAACAGGAACGCCGCCACGAGTAAAATCAAGTACGATTGATTATTCTGTGACAGAGGAACAACCAGGCGATAAAGAACCCAACCACTTTAGTTACAGCACGCCAGATAGTGCCTACAATCAAAACCAAGAGCCTTGTTGGTTAACTTATACGAATGAAACAACGCATGAAATTATTCAAAAAAATCTACACCGCGCCCCAATGTTTACTGGGATTGTGGAAGGTGTGGGCGCTCGGTATTGTCCATCCATCGAGGACAAAATTGTTCGTTTTGCAGACAAACCAAGACACCAATTGTTCTTGGAACCAGAAGGGTTGAATACCGAAGAAGTTTACGTCCAAGGCTTATCTACTTCTTTACCAGAAGATGTCCAAACAGAAATGCTTCATTCTATTGAAGGATTAGAAAAAGTAGAAATGATGCGTACAGGTTACGCCATTGAATACGATGTGGTAGTCCCTCACCAATTACGCCCAACATTAGAAACAAAGGTCATTGAAAATCTTTATACAGCAGGTCAAACGAACGGAACTAGTGGCTACGAAGAAGCTGCGGGTCAAGGCTTGATGGCAGGAATTAATGCTGCATTGAAAATTCAAGGCAAAGAGCCTCTTGTTTTAAAACGTAGTGATGGCTATATTGGCGTCATGATTGACGATTTAGTTACAAAAGGCACTAACGAACCTTATCGCTTATTAACGTCACGTGCGGAGTATCGTTTGATTTTACGACATGACAATGCGGACTTACGTTTAACAGAAATGGGTCATGAAATTGGCTTAGTCAAAGAAGAACAATATGCCGCCTATCTAGTCAAAAAAGCGGCTGTTGAAGCGGAAATTGCCCGCTTAGGCAAACATCGGATTAAACCAACCAAAGAAGTGCAAGCATTTTTGGAAACTAAAGGCGCTGCTGGCTTAAAAGATGGTATTTTAGCTAGAGATTTTCTGAAACGCCCAGAAATCAGTTATCAAGAAGTCGCTCAATTTATTCCCGCACCTGAAGAGGCGCTCGATCCGAAAGTAATTGAACAAGTAGAAATTCAAATCAAGTACGAAGGCTACATTAAAAAAGCCATGGAAAAAGTTGAGAAACTAAAACGCATGGAAGCAAAACGCATTCCAGAAAACATTGATTACCAAGCGATTAACGGCTTGGCGACAGAAGCAAAACAAAAACTACAAAAAATCCAACCAGAAACGATTGCCCAAGCAAGCCGTATCAGCGGTGTGAACCCCGCTGACATTAGCATTTTGATGGTCTACATCGAACAAGGAAAAATCGCGAAAGTGCAAGGATAATAAAAATTTGAAGCAGTTGCTTCTTCACGGATGATTGATTGTGAAGAAGCAACTGCTTTTTTGTTTTGAATTAGTCTACTCTTTTTTCTAAACTACAAAAAAAGACTGTCTTAAATAATTTCACAAACTGACCTATACTGAAAGCGCAAACAAATGATAGGAGTGGAACAAATGACAGATTGGTTAGGAATTAAAGGAAAAGTAGTGATTGTTACAGGAGGCTCATCTGGTATTGGTCACAGCATTGTTGAAAGCTTGTTAGCACAAGAGGTCTATGTCGCTAATTTTGATATTTCAGCATCAGAAACGCAACATGAGCATTTACTCTTTGTGAAAGTCGATGTAACTTCTCGAGCAGAAGTAGAAGCAGGTGTCGCTCAAGTGGTTGAAAAATTTGGAACCGTAGATGGCCTAGTAAACAATGCCGGCATCAATATTCCACGTCTATTGGTGGATAAAAATCATCCTCATGGGCCTTATGAATTATCGGATGAGGTATTCGACAAAATTGTAGCCATCAATCAAAAAGGGCTCTACCTAATGAGCCAAGCAGTGGGCCGGATTCTTGTACAAAAACAAGCAGGTGTCATTATTAATATGTCTTCAGAAGCTGGATTAGAAGGCTCCGAAGGGCAAAGTGCTTACGCTGCAACGAAAGCAGCGGTCAGCAGTTATACACGTTCATGGGCTAAAGAGTTAGGAAAATCAAACGTCCGTGTCGTGGGGATTGCGCCAGGTATTATGGAAGAAACGGGCTTGCGCACTTTAGCATACGAAGAAGCATTGGCTTATACACGAAATATTTCTGTTGAGCAATTGCGAGCAGGTTATTCAAAAACAAGTACGATTCCATTAGGTCGTAGCGGAAAACTCCATGAAGTCGCTGACTTAGTATGCTATTATTTATCAGACCGTTCAAGCTATATTACAGGCATCACCACAAACGTAGCTGGAGGTAAAACAAGAGGATAGAGGTGGGAAAACTAAATGACGCTAGTAAATAGATGGTACCAAGTAATAAAATTACTAGTTGATCACAAAGGAATGAGCTTACAGGAATTGCAAGAGAAATTAGCCGCAAGTCCTCAAACAGTTCGTAAAAACATTGATACATTGAATGATGAATTAATCGGTATCGCCCAAATTATTCAGAAGGAAAATCTCTTTCAGTTAGAAATCAATAACTTTGAAGGTTTTGAAGAGGTTTTGTCTGGACGGCTAAAAAGGGAATCTGATTTTAATTCTTCAAGCAAGCGTGTTTCCTACATTATCAAACGATTAATAGAAGAAGATCAATTTATTTCAACTTATGATTTATCCGAAGAACTCGCCGTTAGTCGCGGCACAGTTAATAAAGACATTAAGCGCATGAAAGAGCTGATTGCTCCTTGGCAGGTTGCGGTTGTAGGCACGCCAAACCGTGGCATTCATTTAGAAGGAAAAGAGTTTGATTTACGCTTACTTCATGTGAATTACGTCCAAGAATATTTTGAAGAACAGTTTCTTCATGAAACTACCAAACAAATGATACAAAAAATAATCAAAGAAACAAGACTAGCGAAACAAGATAGTTTTCTTTTACGAAGAGTGGTTTCAATTGTTTTGCAGCGTGTTTTAGCTGGAAAACTCATTACGGAACTACCACCAGAATATGTTGATTATGTTCGTCATAACGAGCAGATTGAAGAACTGATGTATCACTTGGAAATAACCTATAATGTAACGTTAAGCCAATGGGAACGTTCCTTTATCAGCTTTCCTTTTAACATCAACACAAACCATATTCGTAATTCTTTATTGGCTGATGAAGGACTCTTAGCTGACTATTTTCAAAAAATGATGAAAAAAATTCATCATTCAGTTGTTGTTGAATTTGATGAGGACTTCTTGTTTTCAGAAATGAAAGATCATTTAAGAAACGTGATGAATCGACTCGTTTTTCATGTGGAGTGTCACGATTTATTTTACGGAGAAATTGAACGACAATATCCTTTGGCCTATGAATTAGCCAAGATTGGCTTGCAAGAATTGGGCCGTTTGTTAAATCGTTGTGTGCCGACGGTTGAATTTGGGTATCTCGCTTTGTATTTTGAACTAGCATTGAGAGGGAACTATGAAGCGGGAGCCAAAAAAGAAATCGCTGTAATCTGCAGTACAGGTCATGGAACGGCCTTGATCATTCAGCGGCAATTGGAAAAAGTTTTGGGTCCAGACGTCCAGATTGCCCATTTTTCTGAAGAAGAGGCAGAGAGAAGAGAATTGAATCAATATTTTGCTATTTTTACAACCATTCCCTTAAAAAATATTCGACCACAAACACCGATGATCCATTTAACTAATTTATTTAACGATACTTGGCTCAGAAATGAGTGGCAGAGAGCAAAAGAAATTCGTTCCGTGGAATCTCAAAATATTCATATGACCTATCAATTATTAGAGAATACTCAAGGTTACCGAGCGAATATCCAGAAAATGGTTGCTGATTTAGAAGCAGAAAAATTAGTAGATCCCCAATTTATCGAACGAATTTTTACTAGAGAAGATCAACAAACAACTATTTTTGAATCGGGGATTGCCTTTCCCCATACAATTAATCAAGCCTTACCAACGATTATTTTATCGATTGGGGTTTTTGAAGAATCACTGGTTACACCAGAAGGTAAAGTTGATGTTATTTTGCTGTTGGGTATTCCAGAAGAGCTGACGGCCACTGTTGAAGCAGAGTTACTACAACTATATGACCGCTTGTTTACAATCGCAGGAGACGAACGTTTACGTAATGAGTTACGGAAGCAACGAGATGTTTTAGCGGTTAAAGAGTGGATGCAAAGGAAGGGGATTATCATATGAGTTTTATCTACGTATTCGGGGCGCTTTTTTTAACAGCTTACTTCGTTCAGATAGCTATGGGAATGAAACAGATTAAACACTTTAATCAAAACTACCAAGAATTGCGACAATTAGGGAAAGTCGCGATTGGTCGACGTGCAGGGAAGTTAAAAGCAGGCACGATTATCTTGTTTGCTGTGGATTCGCAAGGGAAAATCTTAGCCGCTAGAAAGATGCAAGGTGTCACCGTTCTAGCTAAATTTCATCCCTTACCTCAGTACGTGAACGAGGATATTCATTATATGGATCATTACCATCCACTCGTACAAAAGGAAAATAAATTAACCCAACAAGCGATGGAAAATGCACGAGAAATTTACTTACGTGTTGAGCTTGGCAATTATCAAGAAACACAACCATTAACGCCGCTTAATGGAGCCAAAATTCAATGGCAATTATGGAAAAATAAAGTACAAACAAAATTGAAAGGAAGTGTCGAGTAATGTCTTATATTACAAAATTTGCGGAAGGATTTATGCACCTTTTCCAAACAGGAGCAGAAACATTTATTTCTTGGATGACAGGCATCGTACCTGTTGTTTTGATGTTAATGGTAGCTATGAATACTTTAATTGCTTTTCTAGGAGAAGAAAGAGTAACCAAAGTAGCCAAACTTTCTGCCAAAAATCCTGTTACGCGGTATTTAGTGCTGCCTTTTTTATCCGCTTTTATGTTAGGCAATCCAATGTCCTTTACGATGGCACGATTTTTACCAGAATACTATAAACCTAGCTATTATGCTGCACAAGCGCAATTTTGTCATACCAGTAATGGGGTTTTCCCTCATATTAATCCTGGTGAATTGTTCGTTTGGTTAGGGATTGCGCAAGGGATTGATACGTTAGGACTAAATTCGATGGACCTAGCGATTCGCTATATGTTTGTAGGGATATTAATGAATTTTATTGGCGGTTGGGTTACCGATTTCACTACCGCCTATGTTTGCAAACAACAAGGAATTACCCTTAGTAAAACAGTAGAGATTGCTGTGGATTAGAAAGGAGCAAGGTGAGATGACGTACAATAGTATTAAGGTAGTTAAAGGAAATGGCGGTTATGGTGGGCCCTTAGTGATTACACCGACAGAAGAAAAACATAAATTTATTTACATTACAGGTGGCGGCGAGAAACCCGCAATCGTTGATAAAATCGTAGAATTGACAGGAATGGAAGCGGTCAATGGTTTTAAGACATCGATTCCAGATGATGAAATCGCATTAGCCATTATTGATTGTGGAGGCACTCTTCGTTGCGGAATTTATCCTAAAAAAGGAATTCCTACTATTAACGTTGTTCCAACTGGCAAAAGTGGTCCCTTAGCACAATACATTAATGAGACAATTTATGTTTCCGCTGTAGGCCCGAAACAGATTACATTGACATCAGAAGAAGCTTCTGCTGATACAGAAAAGCCCACCTCGAAAAAAACAGAATTTAAATATGATACAAGTAAAAAAATTACTGAACAAAAAGCGGAACAACAAAGTTTTGTTGCAAAAATTGGTATGGGTGCAGGAAAAGTTGTAGCGACATTCAACCAATCAGCCCGTGAAGGCGTACAAACGATGATCAACACAGTGATTCCGTTTATGGCATTTGTTTCTTTATTAATTGGTGTGATTCAAGGTTCAGGAATTGGTGAATTTTTTGCCAATATCATGGCGCCATTGGCAGGAAACATTGTGGGGTTAACAATTATTGGTTTTATTTGTTCTCTGCCGTTTCTTTCTCCTTTATTAGGTCCTGGAGCAGTAATCAGCCAAGTAATTGGTACGTTAATTGGTGTGGAAATTGGGAAAGGCAACATTCCGCCACAACTAGCCTTACCAGCATTGTTTGCTATTAATACACAAAACGCGTGCGACTTTATTCCCGTGGGTTTAGGCTTGGAAGAAGCTGAAGCTGAAACCGTTGAAGTCGGGGTCCCTTCTGTTTTATATTCTCGTTTCTTAAATGGTGCCCCTCGAGTACTAGTTGCTTGGTTAGCAAGTTTTGGATTGTATAGTTAAAAAATTTTTTTTGGAGGATGGGAAATGTCAGTATTTACAACAAAGGTTCAGTCTATTGGACCAGAAGCCGAATTATTTAAAGAAGAAAAAATGGTCATCTTATTTGGAAAAGATGCACCAGATGCTTTAGCAGATTATTGTTATAACATTGAGGTTCAGCCAGTCACAGAAGCGATTACGGACAAGCAAACGTTAGTGATTGATGAACAAACTTACCAGATTACCGCTGTAGGCGAGGTAGTATTAACTAATTTAGACACATTGGGTCACATTACTATTAAATTTGATGGCGCAACAACACCTGAATTACCAGGTACATTATACGTTGAAGAAAAAGCTATTCCTGAAATAACTGTTGGTACAACAATCACTATTCTATAATTATCGTTTAAGGGAGGAACGTAAAAGATGGAATTTATGCTAGATACAATTAATCTTGAGGCTATTCGAAAGTATCAGAAAATTTTACCACTGGCAGGCGTAACGTCTAATCCCAGTATTGTTAAACAAGCAGGAAAAATTGACTTCTTTGCGCAGATGAAAGAAATCAAAAAAACGATTGGACAAGCGAGTTTGCACGTCCAAGTGGTCGGTCAAACGACAGAAGAGATGCTAGAAGATGCCCAAACCATTGTACAACAATTAGGCCAAGAAACATTCATTAAAATCCCAGTCAATGAAGCAGGCTTGGCAGCCATCAAACAACTAAAGCAGGCAAATTATCGGATAACAGCAACCGCTATTTATACAGAATTTCAAGGTTATCTAGCGATTGCGGCAGGTGCAGATTATTTAGCGCCATATTATAATAGGATGGAGAATTTAACAATTGATTCTCAAAAGGTTATTGAGCATTTAGCTGCAGAAATTAAACGGACGAACGCAAAGAGTAAGATCTTAGCTGCTAGTTTTAAAAACGTGGCACAAATTAATCAAGCCTGTCAAATGGGGGCGCAAGCGGTCACTATCGCACCAGAACTCGTGACACAAGGCTTGGCAATGCCCGCCATTCAAAAAGCAGTAACTGATTTTCAGGAAGATTGGGTTGCTGTTTTTGGAGTAGAAACGGTAAACGAATTAGCATAAAAAGAACGAGAAGAAAAAGCGGCCATTTTTCTTCTCGTTCTTTTTTTGTTTCACATGAAACATCTACGATTATTCACTTGCTTAAAAATTAGACAATTTTCTTTATTTGTCAAAGAATTTCTTAAAAAAAAGGGTTATCTTTTGGGTATTTTTTTTGGTAGCAGTATGATGAGGGTATCAAATGATAGGAGGAAACGAGAATGAGATACACAAATGGAAATTATGAAGCATTTGCTCGACCAAGAAAACCAAAAGGTGTAGATGACAAGAGTGCCTATATCGTTGGTGGTGGCCTAGCAGGTTTAGCAACGGCTGTTTTCTTAATTCGTGACGGTCAAATGAAGGGCGAAAATATTCACATTTTTGAAGAACTCACGCTGTCTGGCGGTTCTTTAGATGGTAAATTTATTCCCCATGATGGCTTTGTCACTCGCGGCGGACGCGAAATGGAAAACCATTTCGAGTGTTTGTGGGATCTATTTCGTTCGGTACCATCATTAGAAGTAGAAGATGCCTCTGTCCTAGATGAGTTTTACCGGTTAGATTTAGATGATCCGAATTCTTCAAATTGCCGCATTATTCATAACCGTGGCGAACGTGTCCCCGATGATGGACAATTTACTTTATCCAAAAAAGCACAAAAAGAAATCGTTGATTTATTTATGACTTCTGAAGATCAATTAATTGGCAAAAAAATTGAAGATGTTTTCGGCGAAGAATTTTTTGAATCCAACTTTTGGATCTATTGGTGTTCAATGTTTGCTTTTGAAAAATGGCACTCTGCCATTGAAATGCGCCGTTACATCATGCGCTTTATCCACCACATCAAAGGTTTGCCTGACTTTACAGCCTTGAAGTTTACCAAATACAATCAATACGAATCGTTAGTGAAACCATTATTAAGCTTTTTAACCAATCAAGGGGTAGACTTTCAATATGAAACAACGATCAATGATATCCAAGTCGACATCAAAGGAGCTACTAAAGTTGCTCGGCGATTATTGTTGACACAAGCGGGCAAAACCAAAGAAATTCCTTTAACTGAAAATGATTTAGTCTTCGTAACGAATGGCTCAATTACTGAAAGTTCGACGCAAGGAGATCATCATACACCAGCACCAATTACTCATGAACTAGGGGGAAGTTGGAATCTCTGGAAAAACTTAGCAAAACAATCCCCAGAATTTGGGCACCCAGAAGTTTTCTGTGAAAATTTACCAGATGAAAGTTGGTTTGTCTCAGCAACGATTACGTGGGAAAATTTCGATATTGAACCGTATCTTTCTCGGTTAACACATCGTAAATTACGCACAGGAAAAATTGTCACAGGTGGTATTATTACTATCAAAGACTCTAATTGGATGATGAGTTTCGCTATGCATAGACAACCGCATTTTAAAGAACAAAATGATCAACAATCTATAACTTGGGTATATGGATTGCTTTCTAATAAACCAGGAAATTATATCAAAAAACCAATCGAACAATGTACAGGCCAAGAAATTACGCAAGAGTTACTTTATCATTTAGGGGTCCCGGAAGGGGAAATTGAACGTATTTCAGAAGAATCGGCTACCACTATTCCGGTTTATATGCCGTTTATCACTTCTTACTTTATGTTAAGAGAACCAGGCGATCGACCATTAGTTGTACCAAACGGCTCTAAAAATCTTGCTTTCATTGGGAACTTCGCAGATACTGAACGAGATACGGTGTTTACAACAGAGTATTCTGTACGGACAGCGATGGAAGCTGTTTATCAATTGCTAGAGGTTGAACGCGGAGTACCAGAAGTGTTTGCTTCTGCATACGACTTGCGCGTCTTAGCAAACTCTGTTTATTATTTATCTGACAAGAAAAAATTAACAGAAATGGATATGCCGTTCGTGGAACGCAAAATGGTTGAACACTTTGTGAAGAAATTTGAGGATACGTATATTGGTGATATTTTAAGAGAAAATCATTTAATTTAGTTGAAAGAGGTCGGGATAGAAGTGTTTAACTCCGAGAAATAAGAAGGAATTTCCGAAAATTGTTCTATAATTTTTGGAGAATTTCGGCTTATTTCCGAAGGAGTTGCTTCTGTTCCCGCCGTTTATCAGTTTTTGAGCGTGGAGCAAAAATCCAAAGTGATTTTTGTCCCATGCTCTTTTTTGTTGGATTATCAACCGTTGAATAAATATTCATTATTGTGTATATTCCTTTTGTGATTTTATGGATATTAAATATATAATATGTTGAATGGGAGTAGCCAGTGGGCAACTTCGCAAAAAAATCTTAATTTCTGAAGAGACTTTTTCAAAATTTTGTTGAAAAGAAGGCGCATTTTTACCATAGTTTCTTCACATTTAACGGCTATTATTTAAACATACCCGATAAACAAAACCCTAACAAAACACTTTTTCATTTTTTAACTCCTCCGCCCGCCCTTCCCCAAAGGGCGGGTTGTTTTTTTGCGTTAAAGCAGTTGGCATTTTGTGGGGAAAGGATTATCATTATAGAAGAAGTATATAAGAAAAGGCGGCGAGAAGATGGGACGTTGGCAAGAATTACAACAAGCAATGAGTGCTGGTGTAGAGGCGGCGATTGACGCTGGCTGGGACCGCCAAGCTGTTTATGGATTAGTGGAAAGCGCCATAAAAGACACGCGTTTCTTGCCACTTGAGCAAGCGAAAACAGCAGTCGCGGAACTGTTTTCTGAAGTGGAAGAAGTGGGCTCTTCAGCGTATGAGCGATTATTTCGCTTTTCGGCTTATCGTCCGCAAGAAAAGCTCTCGTTACTGTTATGGCAATTAGGTGCAGTGTTGGATCAGCATGGCATGTTGCAATTAGTAGGACCTTATCGTTTCTCGAAGACGGTTGCACCGCATGCGACGTTTTGGGATTTGTTGGCAAAAACAGTTCAAAAAGCCTATCCGTTAGGTCTTCTTGGGAGCTTTAACCAAGAGAAAGCGAAAAAGATACATCAATTAAGAATGTATATTGATCGTCAAAATATCACGTATATCCGCGATTTTTTTAAACAAGAAGGGGACACCGATGAACAGGCGTTAAAACGCTATGTTTTTGCGGCCAAGCCGCAAGGGATGGGTGGGCGGAAGCTGAAAAAAAGCTCTGCTCGTTTGCACAACAAATACCCTGAGGGGGCATCTTATTCTTTAATTAATAAGAAACGATTGACACCTAATTTTCACAGTGAGTTTATTTTGAATGAAGAAGGGACCTTTGTGACCCAGTGGGATGTGTTAGTTGAAGACTGGCGAGGCAGATTAATTAGTAATCCAGCTTATTATCAAGCGGCCAAAAACAATGAATACCAGGAAAAAGTCTTGAATGGTGAATCGTTTAATTATGCAAATCGGAATAATCGTACCCATGAATTACTAGATAGTTCACCACCAGGGAGATTTGATCATCAATTACGAAAAACAGCCAAAAAAGGTTGGTTAAGTCCCCGTATCCAAGAATACGACTACCGCAGAGAACGACAAATAAAGTGCGATGATTATAGTAAGTAAAACAAGCCAATGTTTCACATGAAACATTGGCTTGTTTTACTCTTAGAGAAAGGCGGTTTTCGTTGCCGCCAATTGAACATTTTGGCCCGTGGCTAGAGACTTTTTACCACATAAAAAGGCGGATTTTTCTTTTATCATTCAGGCAAAAATCTTCCGAAAAGCATTGCAAGAAATTGCTATTTGCGTTAAAGTAGGAAAAGATGATTGTGAAACATTTTTCTGTTTCACAAAAAAGGAAGGAGTCTTTATGCTACCCGAAGAATTTAGACAACTATTAGCCGCAAAAGGCATTGAATTGACAGACCAACAGATGACACAATTTGACCAATATTTCCATTTACTAGTAGAATGGAATGAAAAAATGAATTTAACAGCCATTACAGAAGAAAAAAGAAGTTTATTTGAAACATTTCTATGATTCTGTTTCGTTGGCATTCTTTGAAGACTTTGCCAGTGACAAAGCCATTTGTGATGTTGGCGCAGGCGCAGGATTTCCAAGTATTCCTTTGAAAATTGTTTTTCCTTCATTAAATGTCACAATTGTTGACTCTTTAAATAAACGAATTACTTTCCTAACAGAGTTGGTGAATCAACTAGGTTTGGCTAATGTTTCTTTGTATCATGATCGTGCAGAAACATTTGGTCAAAAAGCAGAATTTCGTGGCGCGTTTGATTACGTTACAGCGCGAGCAGTTGCACGATTAAATGTTTTAAGTGAACTGTGTTTACCCTTAGTTAAAAAAGAAGGCTATTTTTTAGCCTTAAAAGCATCGAAAAGTGAAGAAGAAATTAATGAAGCAAAACCTGCAATCGCTACATTAGGCGGTCAATTTCAAAAAGAAGTTGGTTTTACTTTGCCGATTACGGCAGACGAACGCCACATTGTCGTGATTCAAAAGAAAAAAGAAACCCCTAAAAAATATCCCAGAAAACCTGGATTACCAAATAAACAACCGATTAAATAAGATGGAGGCACACACATGACACGAATTATTTCTGTAGCGAACCAAAAAGGCGGCGTTGGTAAAACAACGACCACTGTAAATTTAGGCGCATGTTTAGCAAACTTAGGCAAAAAAGTCTTACTGATCGACATTGATGCACAAGGAAATGCTACCAGTGGCATGGGTGTTCCTAAACCAGATGTCGCACACGATGTGTATGATGTCCTTGTAAATGAAGAACCAATCACTAGCGTGGTTCAACATACCAGCCGTGAAAATTTAGATATTGTCCCTGCAACTATTCAATTAGCAGGCGCTGAAATTGAATTAACTTCAATGATGGCTCGAGAATCGCGCTTGAAATTAGCAATTGATGAAGTAAGAGACATGTATGATTTCGTTTTAATTGATTGCCCGCCTTCTCTAGGGCATTTAACAATCAATGCTTTTACAGCAAGTGATTCGATTCTAATTCCTGTTCAATGTGAATATTACGCATTAGAAGGCTTGAGTCAATTGCTAAATACGATTCGCTTGGTTCAAAAACATTTTAACCCTGAATTGAAAATTGAAGGGGTCTTGTTAACCATGTACGATGCTCGGACCAATTTAGGTGCCGAAGTCGTTGAAGAAGTCCGTAAATATTTCCGTGAAAAAGTCTATGATACGATTATTCCAAGAAATGTCCGTTTATCCGAAGCACCAAGTCATGGTTTACCAATCATTGACTATGATATTCGCTCAAAAGGTGCCGAAGTGTATCAAGCACTAGCAAAGGAAGTGTTGGAGAATGAATAAAGGCAAAGGTTTAGGCAGAGGCATCGATGCCTTGTTTCAAGATATCGCAAAGCTAGAAGATGTCGACGTTAAGAACGAACAAGTGACAGAAATTCTATTAAACGAACTTCGTCCCAATCCTTACCAACCGCGGAAAACATTTGATGAAACCTCTTTACAAGAACTTGCAAACTCGATTCTACATTCCGGTGTGTTTCAACCGATTATTGTTCGTAAATCGGCAGTTAAAGGCTATGAAATTATTGCAGGTGAGCGTCGGTTCCGGGCTTCTAAATTAGCCGGCAAAGAAAAAATTCCCGCAATTATTCGCGAATTTGATGAAGAATCCATGATGCAAGTTGCTGTTTTGGAAAACTTACAAAGGGAAGATTTAAATCCGCTAGAAGAAGCAGAAGCCTATGAAATGCTAATGAAAAATTTAAAATTAACACAAGCGGAAGTCGCAGAACGTTTGGGCAAAAGTCGCCCGTATATTGCCAATTATTTACGGTTGCTAACTTTACCAGATGCGGTCAAAGCAATGGTTCAAAAACAAAGCATGTCAATGGGTCAAGCACGGACGTTATTAGGCTTGAAGAACAAAGAACAGCTATTGCCATTAGCTAATCGTTGTATTAAAGACAATTTAACGGTTCGACAATTAGAACAACTTGTCGCTGAATTAAACGAAACACAAGGCAAAAAGGGCAAAAAAGCGAAAAAAGCCATCAAGGAAAAACCCATTTATATTCGAGAAAGTGAAGACCGCTTAATGGATAAATTTGGGACAACCGTAGCGATTCAAGAAAAAGAAGGCAAAGGAAAAATTGAAATTGAGTACTTGTCCTCTTCGGATTTGGCTAGAATTTTAGATATTTTAGATATTCATTTTGACGAGGAATAAAAAGCAAAGTGAGAAAGTAAGACAGAAAGTCACAAATCCTTTTGCTAGTTTCGGTAAAAAATGGTATTGTAATCATGGTATTTTTATATAAGTAAGAGAAGAAAGAAGGCTTGGAACATGTATGATTTAGGCGATATTGTCGAAATGAAAAAGCCGCATGCTTGCCAAGCAAATCGTTGGCAAATCATTCGCATGGGCGCTGATATCAAAATCAAGTGCACGAATTGCGGGCATATTGTCATGATGCCGCGTCGTGATTTTACTAAAAAATTAAAAAAAGTAATCGAGAAAAAAGCAGACTAATGCTTTGATGCCTCTAATAGAAAAGAGAATAGACTGAGAGAAAGAGTGGAAAACAAATGGCACTAACAGCTGGAATTGTCGGCTTACCAAACGTTGGTAAATCGACCCTATTTAACGCAATTACAAAAGCAGGAGCAGAAGCTGCAAATTATCCCTTTGCAACGATTGATCCGAACGTCGGCATGGTTGAAGTACCAGATGCCCGTTTACAACGCTTGACAGAACTAGTAAAACCGAAAAAAACAGTTCCCACAACGTTTGAATTTACAGACATCGCCGGAATTGTTAAAGGTGCCAGTAAAGGAGAAGGGCTAGGAAATCAGTTTTTAAGTCACATTCGTCAAGTAGATGCAATCTGTCACGTGGTTCGTTGTTTTGATGACGAAAATATCATGCGTGAACAAAATCGGGATGCGGATTTCGTTGATCCTTTAGCAGACATTGATACAATTAATTTAGAGCTAATTTTAGCAGATTTAGATTCAATCAATAAGCGCTATACTCGCGTGGCTAAAATGGCGAAAGCAAAAGATAAAGAAGCGGTGGAAGAATTAGCTGTTTTAGACAAAATTAAACCAGTTTTAGAAGAAGGTTTATCTGCTCGTACGATTGAATTTACGCCAGAAGAAGAGAAAATTGTTAAATCTCTTTTCTTATTAACCACAAAGCCGGTCCTTTATGTAGCAAATGTTTCAGAAGATGAAGTGGCGGATCCAGACAACAACGAGTATGTACAACAAGTTCGTAATTTTGCAACCAGTGAAAATGCGGAAGTAATCGTAGTTAGTGCGCGAGCAGAAGAAGAAATTGCTGAATTGGATTCTGAAGAAGACAAGGCTGAATTTTTAGAAGCAATGGGCATTGAACAATCTGGCTTAGATCAATTGATTCGTGCGGCTTACGATTTGTTAGGCTTAGCTACCTACTTTACAGCTGGTGAACAAGAAGTTCGTGCATGGACGTTCCGTAAGGGAATCAAGGCACCTCAAGCAGCTGGGATTATCCACAGTGACTTTGAACGAGGCTTCATTCGTGCGGAAACAGTTTCTTATGAAGACCTAGATAAATATGGCAATATGCAAGCTGCCAAAGAAGCGGGCCGTGTTCGTTTAGAAGGAAAAGACTACGTCGTTCAAGATGGCGATGTTATGTTGTTCCGTTTTAACGTTTAAAAAAATGTGCCCAACAAGCAATTTGTTTTGGGATAAGCCCACATATTTAAGGCCATTCAGCCGTTTAGAAAGAGGTTCCCTCTACATGAGGGTGAGGAGGATACAACTATGGAAGCAGAAGCATTACGAGCAATCGTGGCTGAGAATCGTCAATTAGAACAGAATTTGACTAAAAGAAATGAACAATACATTTTTGACTTAAAAAAATCATTAAAAGCGGCTAATTTATCTGAAGAAGAGCTAGCATTGGCTCTACACGGTATTTTGCCAGAATTAGTAGCCGGTCAAAAAACAGGTAAAACAGCCCGTCAGTTATTTGGCACTGTTTCAGAACGGACGGAAGCAATTTTAAATAAACCAGCAGAAGTCAAAGAACCAGCGGGCTGGATGATTTGGCTCGACAATACCTTACTATTACTTGGTTTATTAACAATCATGTTAGCGGCGATGTCTCTATTTTCAAAAGGAACCGCACAACCTCTCGGATTAACCACATATATCTTAGGTGCGATGGCTGGGGGTTATGTTTTCTATCTAATGCACAAATATGTTTACCGTTTTGATCGTCAAGGTGGCGACAAAAGCAAACGTCCTGGTTGGTTAAAAACGACCGCCATTCTATTTGGTGGGATGTTCTTGTGGATTGCAGTTTTCGCTGGTTCAGCGATGCTACCACCAGTGATCAATCCCATCTTAGATCCGATGATTGCTTTAGTAATCGGTGCGTTAGCCTTTGTAGCACGCTATTTCTTCAAGAAAAAATACAATATTCAAGGTAGTTTCATGACACGTCAATAAACGGCGCGCGCTCAATTGTGAATGCGCTCGGCTGACGCAGAAACTGCAACAAGCAAAGTCGCTCTCTCAATAGAGCGTTTTAACAGTTAAAGCCTGGGGGATTAGTCGAAAAAACTAGTGTCCCAGGCTTCTGTTTTCAGAAGTTTGCTAAAGAAAGGAGCCTCTTATGGGACAACAAGTGAAGTCTTGGTGCCGTCAACACGACCGGCTACTCATTTTTATTAGTTTTCTCTTATTAAGTGGACTTTCTCTCTATTTTGTCTATTTTCAAGAGAATTTTTTACGAGCAAGTGATTTCCGCTTTCATCAAAATCGGGTGGAAGGTCTCGCATTAGCAATTAAAAACAACGACTGGTTTCCTAAAATCAATTATTTTTTCTTGGGAGGCTATGGCTATGCCTCTAGTTTGTTTTATCCAGATGCGTATCTTTATTTACCTGCGCTTTTGCGTGTTCTGGGGATTTCCTTTGTCGCTAGTATGGCGATTTTTGTTTTTGCGGTAAACTTGGCAACATTTAGTCTTACTTATTATGCAGGCCGATTAATGGCGCTCTCTAAAAAAAGAAGCTATCTCTTTGCCATTTTGTATGGCTTATCTATTTACCGCATGCAAGACTTGTTTAATCGCCAAGCGTTAGGAGAATTTTTGGCGCTAAGTTTTTTTCCGTTGGTCTTAGCGAGCCTGTTTTTATTACGAAAGGGAACCACGAAATGTTGGCCGTTGTTAACGCTGGCGATGACTGGGATTGGGTTGGCTCACTTTATTTCTATTGAAATGGTTTCTATTTGGATTGGGTTATACATTCTGTTTTATTGGCAGCAGTTTTTTAAAAAGGAGGTCCTGTTGGCATTAGCGAAGGCTGCAGGTTTGACGCTGCTTTGGCTGGCCTTTTATCTTTTACCAGTTGCTGAACAAATGAAAAATCAAGTGTTTAAAGTTACGTCCAATCCACTCACTTATATTTCCGAAAGAAGTTATCCTATTGTTTCTCTTTTCATTAATAGTTTAAAGAGCAGTGTTTTTCACGCGAAAACAGCGAATCTAGGAACCCTTTTGTTTGTGGGGCTTGTTGTAGCAGTGGTTTCGCTTGCCAGCAAAAAAATTCAGAACAAACGGTTTATTGGTTTGACGCTGGTACTCTTATTGATGGTTACCACGCTTTTTCCTTGGCACTGGCTGAACCACACGCCTTTAAATACAATTCAGTTTCCTTGGCGGTTTTTAGGGATTCTTTCTGTAATGCTCGCTTTTTTCATTGCACAAGACGAATGGGGCGTTTTCCGTAAATCTTGGACCGTGGCTTTGTTGGTTTTCCTTGCCATCAGCAATTTGGGCATTTATCAATATCAAAGTATTCAGTCACAACAAGGCCGCCTGTTAACAAAAGCTGAGTATGAGCAGCCAGCGCCTTTTTATATCGGTGCGGGCCATGAATATTTGCCAGATGAAATCAATTATCAGGAATTATTGAAACAGAAAAAACGACCACTTGATTATTCGGCAGAACAAGTAACCATTACAAATGTTAGAATGCCTTATGGGAAAATTTCATTTGACTACCAAGTGGTGAATCAATCAGCGAAGGTGACCGTTCCTTTTATTTATTACTTAGGCTATCAAGCCACGATTCAAATGAAAAACCAAACGGGCGCTAAAAAAATGAGCCTAACCAATCAAGGAGGCTTAACCGCTCTTTCTTTATCTGGTACAGGACATGTCGACATCCGTTACCAAAGAACAAAAGTGCAAAAAATAGGGACAATGATTACCTTACTTTCTGTTGGTGGTTTTGGATTTAGCCGATTTTTACAACAAAAAAAGAAACACAAGATAAAAGAACAACGATGAAAGTAGGACCTTAATTAGGAAGAGTTGAATAAAGGACAAACCGATTTTGGCGTTTTGTCCTTTATTCCTCATTGATTATTTAAACAAATCTAGTTGACTTCCTTAGTATTATCTGTTATTTTCATATATAAAATTAAGTCGAGGAGTGGACAAAAAAATGTCAAATTGGGAAACAAAATTTGCGAAAAAAGGTCTTACATTTGATGATGTGCTATTAATCCCTGCAGAAAGCCATGTCTTACCAAATGATGTAGACATGAGTGTACAATTAGCTAAAAATATCAAGTTAAATATTCCATTGATGAGTGCCAGTATGGATACTGTTACAGATAGTAATATGGCAATTGCGATGGCTCGTCAAGGTGGACTAGGTGTCGTACATAAAAATATGACTGTCGCCCAACAAGCAGATGAAGTACGTAAAGTCAAACGTTCTGAAAGCGGCGTTATCATTGATCCATTCTTTCTAACACCAACAAACTTAGTAGCGGATGCAGAAGAATTAATGAGTCGTTACCGTATTAGCGGTGTGCCAATTGTAGAAACAATGGAAAACCGTAAATTAGTCGGAATTATTACAAACCGTGATATGCGTTTTGTAACGGACTACCAAATCAAAATCGAAGAAGTCATGACAAAAGATCATTTAGTCACTGCGCCAGTTGGCACATCTTTAAAAGATGCAGAAAAAATCTTACAAAAACATAAAATCGAAAAATTACCAATCGTTGATGAAGCAGGTCGCTTAAGTGGCTTAATTACAATTAAAGACATTGAAAAAGTGATTGAATTCCCAAATGCTGCCAAAGATGAACACGGTCGTTTACTTGTGGCGGCAGCAGTCGGTGTCACTAGTGATACGTTCGAACGTGCGGAAGCATTATTAGAAGCAGGTGCGGATGCGATTGTCATCGATACTGCACATGGCCATAGTGCCGGCGTTATTCGCAAAATTAAAGAAATTCGTGAAACGTTCCCTGAAGCAACATTAATTGCTGGTAATGTTGCCACTGCTGAAGCAACCAAAGCATTGTATGATGTCGGCGTTGACGTTGTCAAAGTTGGTATTGGACCTGGTTCAATTTGTACAACACGTGTCGTTGCTGGTGTTGGTGTTCCTCAATTAACAGCGATTTATGATGCTGCTTCTGTAGCTAGAGAATATGGTAAAGCAATTATCGCTGATGGCGGTATTAAATATTCTGGTGATATCGTGAAAGCCTTAGCTGCTGGTGGACATGCTGTAATGCTAGGAAGTATGTTAGCAGGTACAGATGAATCTCCAGGCGAATTTGAAATTTATCAAGGCCGTCGTTTCAAAACTTACCGTGGCATGGGCTCATTAGGTGCAATGGAAAAAGGATCAAGTGATCGTTACTTCCAAGGAAGTGTCAATGAAGCAAACAAATTAGTGCCAGAAGGAATCGAAGGACGTGTTGCTTACAAAGGAAGCGTTTCTGATATTGTCTTCCAATTAATCGGTGGCTTGAAATCAGGGATGGGTTACGTCGGTGCAGCAGACCTGAAAGCGTTGCGTGAAGAAGCACAATTTGTTCAAATGAGTGGTAACGGATTGAAAGAATCACATCCACATGACGTTCAAATCACAAAAGAAGCACCAAACTATTCTGTTCAATAAAATAAAAGCTGATTTTTTTGAAATTTAAAAGAGGAAGACGTCATTTCGACGTCTTCCTCTTTTTCTGTAGAATGAAGGATTTGCTTCTGTTTCCGCCGTTTATCAATTTTTAAGCCTGTAACAAAAATCCAAAGTGATTTTTGTTACAGGCTCCTTTTCCTATAGAATAAAAGCCGTTATCTGATATCAGACAACGACCTTCATCTTCCCTTTATTTAATAACTGTTAGGTTACCCATGTAAGGAACTAGGACTTCTGGTACAGTTACAGAGCCATCTTCGTTTTGGTAGTTTTCTAAAATAGCAGCGACTGTCCGTCCTACGGCTAAACCAGAACCATTGAGTGTATGCGCATATTGGACTTTATCATTTTCATCACGGTAACGAATCATCGCACGGCGCGCTTGGAAATCTTCACAGTTTGAGCATGAACTGATTTCACGGTACGTCTCTTGAGCAGGAATCCAAACTTCCAAGTCATAAGTTTTCGCAGCTGAGAAGCCCATGTCACCTGTTGAAAGAGCCATGACACGGTAAGGTAATCCCAGTTTTTGCAGAATTTCTTCGGCATTATTCGTCATTTTTTCTAATTCCTCATAAGAATGCTCTGCATCACTAAATTTAACCATTTCGACTTTATTAAATTGGTGTAAACGAATTAATCCTCGTGTGTCACGACCAGCGCTACCAGCTTCAGAACGGAAAGAAGGGCTCAAGGCCGTAAAGTAAATCGGTAAATCCTTGCCATCTAAAATTTCATTGTTGTAGTAATTGGTTAAAGGGACTTCCGCAGTTGGAATTAACGTTAAATCCGTATCTTGTAATTGGAAGACATCTTCTTTAAATTTAGGAAATTGGCCAGTCCCGAACATGGCGGTGTCATTAACGATATAAGGCGTAATCATTTCTGTATAGCCATGTTCATAAACATGTAAATCTAACATGAAGTTGTATAACGCACGTTCTAAGCGTGCACCTAAGCCTTTGTAATAAACAAAACGGCTACCAGCTACTTTGGCACCACGTTCAAAATCTAGAATGCCTAAGTTTTCAGCGACTTCCCAGTGTGGTTTTGGTTCAAAAGCAAAAGTTCTTGGTTCACTCCAACGACGTACTTCTACATTTTCTTCTTCACCAGCACCAACAGGCACAGAATCATCTGGCAAATTCGGTAAAGTAGTTGTGATCCCACGTAGCTCTTCGTCAATAGCGTTAATTTCTGCATCTAATGCTTTAATATTGCCGCCGACTTCTTTCATTTCCGCGATTTTGGCCGTTGCATCTTCTTTGTTTCGTTTTAATTGAGCAATTTCAGCAGACACATCATTCCGGTATTTTTTCATTTCTTCGACTTTGACTAATAAATCACGGCGACTTTCATCTAAACGCAGAAATTCCACTAAGATTTCTTCTTTCACGCCACGGGTTTGTAGCTTTGCTTTTACTTCGTCAAAATTTTGACGCATCATTTTTACATCTAACATATTTTTTCCTCCTTAAAATTAGTACATAATCAATAATAACTGTTGTAGAAAACAACAAAAAAGCCATCTCACCCCAAAAATAAATATTCTTGGGACGAAATGACTGGAAATCTCGCGGTACCACCCAAGTTCAGTAATGTTACTGCCCTTGATTTGCAGATAACGGCTGCAGACCGTTCCAACTTATTTCGCTGGACACCTGGAAGAGACGGACTTCTTTATAGATGAATGTTTGCTCGCACCCCCGCAAACTCTCTGGAATTCAGTGCCATAAATACTTTTTCTCTTAGTTTTCTCTTTTCTATAGAATACCGAAAAAGTTCAGGGATGTCAATTAACTCTCTGATTTCTTGTTGGTACGCTGTAAGGGTAGATGAATAATAAAGGAAGTCCACTTTTGATCAGACTTCGCATAAATATATCCACCATGTAAAGCGACAATACTTTGTGCAATAGCCAGACCTAAACCAGTACCCCCCCGTTTCTTGTGATCGGGATTCTTCGACACGATAGAAGCGGTCAAACAACTGATCTAAAGAATGTTTAGGGATAGCTGGTCCATCATTGCGAACAGCAATAATTGCTTCGGTGCCGACTTTGTCTACTTCCATTACAATATGATGGCCACCTTTGCCATATTTCAAAGCGTTTGAAAGAAGGTTGTTAAAGACTCGGACTAGTTTTTCCGTATCGCCTTCCATCATTAAAGAAGCTGGATTGGCTTTTACTTGGATTTGCATATTAATCTTTTTCGCTTCCAATTCAAAATCGGCAGCAAGCTGTTCAATTAATTGTGCCATATCAAAAGTCGTCGTATGAATCGGTACACTTGGTTGACGGACTTTTGTATATTCAAAAAGATCATCAACTAATAATTTCATTTGTTTCGCTTTGACGTAAGCGGTATGCGTATATTTCAGTAAATCTTCTTGGCTATGAAATTGACGATCTTCAATCAATCCCAGATAACCAATAATAGAAGTTAACGGTGTCCGAATATCATGACTGACATTCGTAATTAATTCATCTTTTGATTTTTCAATTCGCCGTTCATCTTCAATGGCTGCGACAGTACTATCCACCAGACCGTTAATACTCGTCACGACTTTTGCTAAATCACCACTTAATTCAAACGGAATGCGGTGATTGTAATTACCATCAGCGATGTAATGTAACTCACTGATAATATGACGCAATTGCATTTGATGGTAGCGACGAATTAAGCGCCAATAGAGAACAGCTGCATCTACTAAAAAGAAAATGGGTAAGACAAATTTATTCCAGCTCCAAAACAAATCAGTATTTAATTCTTTAGCGACCGCATCCTTAGTGGCCCAGATGACACCAGCTAAGGGCGAGTTTTCACTAAGTAGTTGTCCTAAAAGGAACATAATTGAGACATTTAATAGTAGTAATAAAACAATTGTCACAATTGCTTCTGCTAATAACTCGCTGATTTCTTTAGAAGTTAAGGTAATTCGTTTTTGTTTTTCAATCTTTTTAGGTTTAACGAGCATCGATCTTATATCCAACTCCCCACACTGTTTGAATGACTTTTTCTCCACCAGTTGCTTCTTCAATCTTATCTCTTAAATGACTGACGTGAACCATCACGGTTTTAGCAGAAACAATACTTTCTTGTTGCCACACACGCTCAAAAATTTCATCCGCACTAAACACACGATTTGGATGACTAGCTAATAGATAGAGGATACCAAACTCAAGAGCGGTTAATTGAATTTCTTTTCCTTCTATTGTTTTGACTTCGTGAGAGTCCTTATTAATCATTAATGGGCCGACTTCTAATTCATCGGGTTCTTCTTTGGTTAATTGCATTTGGCTTCTACGTAAAATAGACTTTACCCGAGCCATTACTTCTAAAGGATTAAAAGGCTTGGTGACATAATCGTCTGCACCAGCAACTAAGCCTTTGATTTTATCCATATCGGTTGTTTTTGCTGTTAACATAATAATTGGAATTTGCGATTCTTTTCGAAGTTCTTTCACTACTTCCATTCCATCCATGATTGGCATCATAATGTCCAAGATTAATAAATCGATATCTGGTGTTGTGTGCAATTTGGATAACGCTTCTTTTCCATCATAAGCTTTCACGACTTCGTATCCTTCATTATGAATATAAATACTCAATAGTTCTACAATTTCTTTATCATCATCTGCAACTAAAATTTTCATAAGCGTTCATTTCCTCCATATATAAAAAATCTCTTTTCCATATTTTAACAAATAATTGCTAAAAAGGACAAAATCCTTGATATATTACGATAAATTTAGAAGATTTTGCTAAAAGTTAATAAACTATAGCCAAAAAAGGATGAAAGGGGGTAAAAAACGAACGAAAATACCTATACCAATCATAATAATCGGTATTGAAAAAAAGTTTAAAAAAAGTGAAAATAATGATTGACCAATGCTTGAAATCTTGGTATATTATTACATGTCGCAAGGCGAGTCACACAGCTGAGCGATTCAGAAATCAATAATTAAATAACAATTCTTGATTTCAAATCTCTCGAAAAAAGTTTGAAAAAACAATAAAAAAAGTTGTTGACAAATAACAAACGAGATGATAAGATATAGAAGTTGTCACAACAGACAACAACAACCAAGCAAAACAACTTAAAAAAACTTTTTTAAAAAAGTTCTTGACATTCAAACGGAAGTTTGTTATGATATAAAAGTTGCTGCGAGGTAACGTAGACCTTTGAAAACTGAACAAAGAATAGACGAACCAAATGTGTAGGGCGTCTTGATTCAATTCAAGACAACAAACATTTTTAACAAGCAAGCAATATGCTAGCAAACAAATTGAGCTTAACAATCGTAAGATTGTTCTAACTTTTATTATGAGAGTTTGATCCTGGCTCAGGACGAACGCTGGCGGCGTGCCTAATACATGCAAGTCGAACGCTTCTTTCCTCCCGAGTGCTTGCACTCAATTGGAAAGAGGAGTGGCGGACGGGTGAGTAACACGTGGGTAACCTACCCATCAGAGGGGGATAACACTTGGAAACAGGTGCTAATACCGCATAACAGTTTATGCCGCATGGCATAAGAGTGAAAGGCGCTTTCGGGTGTCGCTGATGGATGGACCCGCGGTGCATTAGCTAGTTGGTGAGGTAACGGCTCACCAAGGCCACGATGCATAGCCGACCTGAGAGGGTGATCGGCCACACTGGGACTGAGACACGGCCCAGACTCCTACGGGAGGCAGCAGTAGGGAATCTTCGGCAATGGACGAAAGTCTGACCGAGCAACGCCGCGTGAGTGAAGAAGGTTTTCGGATCGTAAAACTCTGTTGTTAGAGAAGAACAAGGACGTTAGTAACTGAACGTCCCCTGACGGTATCTAACCAGAAAGCCACGGCTAACTACGTGCCAGCAGCCGCGGTAATACGTAGGTGGCAAGCGTTGTCCGGATTTATTGGGCGTAAAGCGAGCGCAGGCGGTTTCTTAAGTCTGATGTGAAAGCCCCGGCTCAACCGGGGAGGGTCATTGGAAACTGGGAGACTTGAGTGCAGAAGAGGAGAGTGGAATTCCATGTGTAGCGGTGAAATGCGTAGATATATGGAGGAACACCAGTGGCGAAGGCGGCTCTCTGGTCTGTAACTGACGCTGAGGCTCGAAAGCGTGGGGAGCAAACAGGATTAGATACCCTGGTAGTCCACGCCGTAAACGATGAGTGCTAAGTGTTGGAGGGTTTCCGCCCTTCAGTGCTGCAGCAAACGCATTAAGCACTCCGCCTGGGGAGTACGACCGCAAGGTTGAAACTCAAAGGAATTGACGGGGGCCCGCACAAGCGGTGGAGCATGTGGTTTAATTCGAAGCAACGCGAAGAACCTTACCAGGTCTTGACATCCTTTGACCACTCTAGAGATAGAGCTTTCCCTTCGGGGACAAAGTGACAGGTGGTGCATGGTTGTCGTCAGCTCGTGTCGTGAGATGTTGGGTTAAGTCCCGCAACGAGCGCAACCCTTATTGTTAGTTGCCATCATTTAGTTGGGCACTCTAGCGAGACTGCCGGTGACAAACCGGAGGAAGGTGGGGATGACGTCAAATCATCATGCCCCTTATGACCTGGGCTACACACGTGCTACAATGGGAAGTACAACGAGTCGCTAGACCGCGAGGTCATGCAAATCTCTTAAAGCTTCTCTCAGTTCGGATTGCAGGCTGCAACTCGCCTGCATGAAGCCGGAATCGCTAGTAATCGCGGATCAGCACGCCGCGGTGAATACGTTCCCGGGCCTTGTACACACCGCCCGTCACACCACGAGAGTTTGTAACACCCGAAGTCGGTGAGGTAACCTTTGGAGCCAGCCGCCTAAGGTGGGATAGATGATTGGGGTGAAGTCGTAACAAGGTAGCCGTATCGGAAGGTGCGGCTGGATCACCTCCTTTCTAAGGGATATTACGGAAATACACATTTCGTCTTTACTTTGTTCAGTTTTGAGAGGTCTACTCTCAAAACATTCGTTCATTGAAAACTGGATATTGAAGTAAAAGAATCAAAACAAACCGAGAACACCGCGTTGAATGAGTTTTTTAATAAGTTCAATTGCTTATTTATTGATTAACCTTCTATCGCTAGAAGAAGTGATCAAGACCCAACCGTAAGGTTGATAAGGTTAAGTGAATAAGGGCGCACGGTGGATGCCTTGGCACTAGGAGCCGATGAAGGACGGGACTAACACCGATATGCTTTGGGGAGCTGTAAGTAAGCTATGATCCAGAGATTTCCGAATGGGGGAACCCAATATCTTTTATAGGATATTACTTTTCAGTGAATACATAGCTGATTAGAGGTAGACGCAGAGAACTGAAACATCTTAGTACCTGCAGGAAGAGAAAGAAAATTCGATTCCCTGAGTAGCGGCGAGCGAAACGGAAGAGCCCAAACCAACAAGCTTGCTTGTTGGGGTTGTAGGACTCAATATGGTAGTCTGTTAGTATAGTTGAAGGATTTGGAAAATTCCGCTAAAGAGGGTGAAAGCCCCGTAGACGAAATGCTAACAACACCTAGGAGGATCCTGAGTACGGCGGAACACGAGAAATTCCGTCGGAATCCGCGGGGACCATCCCGCAAGGCTAAATACTCCCTAGTGACCGATAGTGAACCAGTACCGTGAGGGAAAGGTGAAAAGCACCCCGGAAGGGGAGTGAAATAGATCCTGAAACCGTGTGCCTACAACAAGTCAAAGCTCGTTAATGAGTGATGGCGTGCCTTTTGTAGAATGAACCGGCGAGTTACGATTGCATGCGAGGTTAAGTCGAAGAGACGGAGCCGCAGCGAAAGCGAGTCTGAATAGGGCGAATGAGTATGTAGTCGTAGACCCGAAACCATGTGATCTACCCATGTCCAGGTTGAAGGTGCGGTAAAACGCACTGGAGGACCGAACCCACGTACGTTGAAAAGTGCGGGGATGAGGTGTGGGTAGCGGAGAAATTCCAAACGAACTTGGAGATAGCTGGTTCTCTCCGAAATAGCTTTAGGGCTAGCCTCGGAATTGAGAATGATGGAGGTAGAGCACTGTTTGGACTAGGGGCCCATCTCGGGTTACCGAATTCAGATAAACTCCGAATGCCATTCATTTATATCCGGGAGTCAGACTGCGAGTGATAAGATCCGTAGTCGAAAGGGAAACA